>Ga0255095_1000401_pt1 | contig 22723 bp, 17 predicted proteins | sample Colum_Law_RepC_8_2_FD_188435 | JGI IMG/M metagenome (GOLD analysis project Ga0255095, IMG submission 188435) | Freshwater microbial communities from Columbia River, Oregon, United States - Colum_Law_RepC_8d | ecosystem: Environmental > Aquatic > Freshwater > River | place: USA: Oregon...
TTACCGAGACCACGATTACTTCATCGCAAAACTCTACGCACTCCATCTCGCGAAGTTCGCTCTGATCGGATAATCATCGATTTCTAAAACGCGCACTTCATTTGTTGTTGAACCTTTTTTGTGACGTGCCATTTCCCGGCCATGTAAGTGTTATACCCAGCCGTTTTCAGAACTTCCGGGATCGTTACTGCACGATGGCTGAGTTCACCCGCATAAGCTTCACCAACAGACTCGGCGCGGCTGTCAACCATATGCCCGATCCCAGCCTGATGCGCGTACAGCCCTGTCAGCAGTGAAGCTCGGGGTGGACAGCATCGAGCTGTGTTGTAGAACTGAGTAAAACGCAGCCCGCCAGCGGCGAGAACATCCAGATTCGGCGTTTCGATTTCTCCGCCAAAACACCCGATATCAGAATATCCCATATCGTCCGACATGATCACAATGATGTTGGGGCGATCGGCTGCAGAGATTGCACAGCATTCTGTCAATGTGACAAAGAAGACGAACAAGACAGAGATTCGTGAGGCCAGCGACATAAGCAGCTCTCTACGGAAGTCACGCACGTGATAGTTTTTGACATCCAATACTGAAGACAGTGGTCCCAGATCAAACGAGTCAGACAAATCATGCCAGAGGAAGTTGTTCGTGTTGGTTTTTGATACTGATAACTACGTTGCTGGCTTCAGGTAAAACATCAGAATCGCGATGTCGGCCGGAGTAATGCCGCTGACACGACTGGCCTGGCCAACAGTTGTTGGTTTCAGTCGATTGAGTCGTTCTCGGGCTTCGGTTCGCAGTTGAGGCACTGTGAGATAGTCAAAGGTCTCGGGGATTTTTACCGAGTCGACTTTTTGCAGCCGATGAATCTCCGCCTCCTGGCGACGCACGTAGCCGGCGTATTGCGCTTCAATCATCATCTGCCGCTTTGTGTTTTCTGACAGATGGAACTCAGCAAGCTGAGGAAACAAGCTATAGACTTCATCCCACGTGATCGTGTTGCGTCGCAGATGTTCTTCCAGTGTCTGGCCCTGCGCTCGAAGTTTTGTCATCGCCGTAAACGCTCGATTCAATTCTTCCTCGTAGCGTTGAAAACGATCGGCTCGTTCGGAGGTCACGCTGCCCAGTTCAATCCCCAGCGGAGTCAGGCGACGATCGGCATTGTCCTGACGCAGCAGCAGACGATACTCGGCGCGGGACGTAAACATGCGATACGGTTCATCGACGCCCTTGGTCACCAGATCATCGATCAGAACTCCCAAATAGGCTTGGCTGCGATCCAGGACAAACGGTCCCCTGCCCTGTAGTTTCATCGCTGCGTTGATGCCAGCCAACAGTCCCTGCCCTGCGGCTTCTTCGTAGCCAGTTGTGCCGTTGATTTGTCCGGCGAAGTAAAGACCTTCGACAAGTCGTGTTTCCAGCGAAGGATACAACTGCGTCGGCGGCGCGAAATCATATTCGACTGCGTAACCATATCGCATGATCTTAGCGTTCTCGCAGCCCGGGATGCGGCGGATAATCTCATCCTGCACATCTCGCGGAAGGCTGGTTGAGATACCATTGACGTAAACTTCCTGCGTGTTGCGGCCTTCCGGTTCCAGAAAAATCTGATGCGATGTCTTGTCCGCAAAACGCACAACTTTATCTTCGATCGACGGACAGTATCGCGGTCCCGTTGACTGAATCTGCCCCGAATACATCGGCGCACGATGCAGATTGGCACGGATGATCTCGTGGATTTCGTGAGTTGTGTTCGTGAGATAACAATGGATCTGCGGCTGATCGATGCGATCCGTCATGTACGAAAACGGTTCGGGATTTTCGTCGCCGGGCTGAGGTTCGCAGCGAGTAAAATCAATCGTCCGTCCGTTTAACCGTGCGGGTGTTCCGGTTTTGAAACGACGCAGTTCAAAGCCCAGTGATTTCAGAGCCCCGGAGACTCGGTGTGAGGCTTTGTCACCGGCGCGACCCCCTTCGGCTTTGGATTCGCCGGTATGCATGATGGCTTTGAGAAACGTACCGGTCGTCAGAATCACTGCTCGAGTTCTGTAAAATGCGTCGCCAGCAACGCGAATGCCGGTGATCTTGCCATCTTCGGTTTCGATCGATTCAACAGTCTCCTGACAGAGCGTCAAGTTCTCCTGCAGCTCGACCCGGTTCTTCATTTCGAACTGGTAAGCCTTCTTGTCCGCCTGGGCTCGCGGACTATGCATCGCGGGACCTTTGCCGCTGTTGAGCATGCGAAAATGAATGCCGGTCTTGTCGATGACACGCCCCATCTCGCCGCCGAGTGCGTCGATCTCGCGCACAATCTGGCCTTTAGCGACGCCACCGATGGCCGGGTTGCAGCTCATCTGGCCGACGGTGTCACAGTTCATCGTCAGCAGCGCTGTCTTCGCGCCCATACGTGCGGAGGCCAAAGCCGCTTCGGTACCCGCATGGCCGGCACCAACAACAACAACATCGAAATCGTAAACGCATTTGTGGGACATGATGCTTCTAACCTTTTTCCAGTGCTCCAGTCATGGAACACACTGCAGGGAGGTCTCGGCCTCCAGCGACAGGATTCACGCAAGGCTGGAATCCTGTTTGTGGATGGTTCCGAGTTCAGAGCCTCAGAACGTGCCATAGTGTAACGCGATTCTCTGGCATTTTCGGCCGAACTGCGCAGGAACCCGCCGGTGTCGTGAAATTCCATGCGACTGGAACGCGAATCGGCCATTGTTTCGGCGTTGTGGGCGGTGCTACACCTCATTCTGGCCTTGTAGATCGTAACGCTGCGTTCCGGCGGTCATTCTGGAAACAGGATCAATTTTATGCTTCGACCGCAACTCATGGGTCTGTTTTTGACACTCACCGGGAGCGGATGTTCTACGTTTACCCCATCAACGCTGTTGTACTGGGAGACATTGCAGGCGCCGGCGGAAGAGCCCGACTTGGATCAACTCCATCAGAGCAAATTCGATCGGGAGGCGAAGCAACTGTCGCAGGGAGACCTGAAAGCTGGTTTGCAGGTTCAGTTGTTGTTGGTGGACCGCCAGATCGAAGAGGACGGGCAGCTTCCTGAAGTCCACTTTCACGTGACGCAGTATATGGGCACTGTGGAATCGGTCGATGGCCAGACTGTTGTGCTCAATGATGCAATTCAGATTATCGAAGGCCGATCGATGCACTCGGTGCCAGTCCTTAGTAAGATCCCCTATGTGAGCCGAATGTTCAGGAACTCGGGCGTCGGTCGTGAGTCTCTGAGGATGCCGGACGACGTGGTCATTCCGCGAAACAACATAGCCGGTGCATTTGAATTGTCGGCATCGGGTGCGGAGACTCTGTTGATGCTGCAACAAGTCGACCGGATAGGCGTTGATTACGAAGAAGACTGAACGCAGGTTATCCTTGCCGATGTCGTTGATGCTCCGTAAAACGTGGACCATGCAAGGGCGGCAGAATCTGTTGGCAGACTCACTGTAACTCCTCGTTTACCGCCCAGCCGCAGGCGCCGGCGTTCATGTAGGCAGTTGCCTCTGGCTCTGCGGTAAACGACAGGATCAATAGCTCACTCAGGAGTCTGCTCGTGCAACGAGTCTTGCAGAATAGAACTCGATCATCATCCTGCCTGAAAGGTCTCACTGTTTTGGTGATGCACCTTCTTCTCATTTCGCCCGTTGCGACCACTTTCGCTGATGAGTTAGTGCCAGATCGCTGGATTGTTCCGATCATGGAGGCTTCATCATCAGCACGAAGCGGCAGCCAGTTGGCGAAGTATCTGGATTCACTTTCAAGAGAGGATCGTGAACGAAAGATCGAAGCCGAGATTCGTTCAGGCAATGTCCCTGACCACTGGAAGAGATTTCGTCCGATTACGCTGACGAGCAATATCGAGTCCAAAGAGCAGACGCTTATCATCTTTGTCGCGCCCGATTATTTATCGCTGGGGAGCGACCAGGACTTCCTCAGGATTCCGCTTTCACCTCATGTCGCTCAGAACGTGGCAGATCATCTGGAGTGTCTCATGCCGACACGCCGCATGGTGGATCAGATCTATGCGGCTGCTGAGGTTGTGCTAAAACCTCAGCCGATGGCTCCGACGGATGAGATGATTCGGGTGAGCTATTTCGCTCGGCACAATCAAGAGATTCAGAACCAACTGAAGGAACGCTATCCGAAGAATGATCGAGGACAGCTGCTTGCCGGACACAAAAAGGATGTCGTTCTGACGTCTCGACTTGTAGAGTCGAGTCGCCGCGTAGCCATTTACGGCTGGCACGAAGCAAAAGATCGACCCATTCAGCCGCTGTATGTGGGTCATGCAGAAACGTGGGTTGATTACAGTCACGGCATTCGCCTTGTCGCCAGAAAAGGGTTTCTGAACGGGATGCCGTGTGATCTGCGAGATGTACTGGCAGATGAGAAGCTCTGCGAGTCGTTGAGCGATGAAGGACCCTTGGAAGTAGCCAGTTATAACCAGCCTTCTCAGCCAGAGCAGACTTCTTCTACTGACGGCGAAACGACAACCTTTCTTCAATTGGCTCCTGATGTTCGAGTTTGCATCAATGAGTCAACCGCGTCAGCTGAAATGCCACCAGAGAAGACTGAGCTGTTGTTCTACGCTCTGCCCAACGGCAATACGATTGAGCAGACACTTGGCAAACAACTGCACCCGGGCGATGACTGGCACTACGGTATTCAACACATCGCTGCTCAAACGCGTTTTCTGAGACGCGAGCAGCCTGGCAAGAACGTGGTACTCGTCCTGCTGGAAGCCAAAGGGTTGAGCTGGCCTGCATGGAGGAAGAAACACGGAGATGAACAGATACCAAAGTTGATCTCCGAACTGCAAACGCGGTATTCATCGAAGAAGCCTTCTGTTGTGCTGAGCGGTCACAGCGGTGGAGGCAGTCTGATCTTTGGATTCCTCAACGCATCCGCCGAGATCCCCCCGGATGTGACTCGGATCGCATTTCTTGACGCCACTTATGCCTACGACACCGAGCGACACCATTCAAAGATTACCAACTGGCTCCAGAGGCCCGGCACGTCGCTCTGCGTGTTGGCGTACAAGGATGACGAGGTGACACTGAACGGCAAGCGGCTCGTCAGTGCAACCGGCGGAGCATGGTATCGCAGTCGTCTGATGCGAGACGACCTGTCAGCTTCATTTCCGTTTACAGAAAAGTCTACGAATGAAATCGTGCGATTCACGAATGCCAATCGCCGCATTCAGTTTCTGCTGCACACGAATCCTGCCAACAAGATTCTGCATACCGTGCAGGTTGAGAAGAATGGCTTGATCCACAGTCTGCTGTCCGGGACATCACTGGAAGAACAGGCTTATCAGTACTTCGGCGAGCAAGCCTACTCAGAACTCATTCGATGATGACATGTTCCACATGGTGGGCATGTCCAACGGTGTATGCTGCTCTCCGGAAGTCAGCACAACCGACTTCAGCGTGGGATATTGAACATGCCATCGCGTTTTTAGTCGCGGCATCATAGCGAAAGCAGCGTAGAGTCAGCCCGGTCGTAGTCATGATCTTCGACATGCAAGGTTTTCCTCGGCATGCATGATTGAGCAAATCGGGATTGAATTGATAACCCGGTTGTCAGACGACATCAGAGTATGAGCGAAGAACCTGACTGAAATGCTGCTTACGATCACTTCGTTTGAGATCACTCATCAGCAGGGCATGCCCTCGCTTCACAGCGCTGTGGATGTGATCAACTAATTGCTTCCGGTCCATCCCGCTTGGGCGTTCCAGCAGATCGCAGCAACCGCTGATGACCGTCATAATGTTTGCCAGTTCGTGACGCAGATTTGCAGACCACAGCGCGTCTGAGAATTCAGGAGTTTCTGCAAGGGCTTGATTCAGAGTCGTGGACATGATAACAAAGACCCGATTGACAGTTTTTTGTGCGACTGCCACTCACTTGTGGTAGCCTCCATCGTCTTTCTACGCGAACATAGCTGTGTTGACTATCACGCGTTTCGTCAGTTCCTGTTGTCCAGTGTCACGATTTCAATGATAGAATCCATAGCATTACTTGATCGGCATGGCTGCTTCGTCTGGGTTGACGAGCACGCGCCGTGGGGATTTTGCCGCGACCTGATCATGGGCACGCCCGCCTGGAAATGGGTCAGCAGCGATAATGTCGAAGCCGTCAAGACGGCCTATTCCCGATGTTTGATTCTGAACGAGCCACAGCAGTTTCAGGCAGAAGTCAGTATTGATGGTCGAAGTGTGGACATGCAGGTCTGGTTAAGGTCGACCGAGATCGATCAGGCAAAGATTATTGCGACCAGTACTCGATTGCCAACGCGAGTAAAAACGCTGACGGAATCGGAAAGGGAGATCCTGAAGCATCTGGGAGAAGGCATGTCTCCGAAGAGAATCGCAGAGGTTTTGGATCTGTCTCGTGCGACAGTGGACACTCACCGTCGCAACATTATGCAGAAGCTTCGCATAGACGACGCCCATACTCTGCAGGCGTTTGCTGTCAGAAAAATGAAGCTCTGGTAGTTTTTAGTAACCTGTCGAAACTAAAACAGTTCCTGTTGATCTTCCGGCGGGTCCGACTTGCTCTTTATTGTTTTGCTTTTCGACCTTTGTGAAACGCCAAGATGAGCGAGGGCTTTGGCCGTCACCATGCGTCCGCGAGGTGTTCGCTGGATAAAGCCTTCGCGAAGCAGGAAGGGTTCCACTTCGTCTTCCAGAGTATCGGCGGGAATATTCAGTGTGTGGCCCACGGCTTGAACACCGGCCGGACCACCGCTGAAAACGGAGATAATCGTTTCCAGATATCGCCGATCCTGTTCTTCAAGACCCGCATCATCAACACCCTTCATTTTCAATGCCGCTCGAGCCACTTCGAGAGTAATCTTTCCGTTGGCGCGAGCGTCGGCAAAGTCACGAGTCCAGCGGAGCCAGTTGTTGGCTTTTCGAGGAGTGCCTCGTGAACGAATCGCGATCTCATGCGCGGCTTCAGGGGCAATCTCTGTTCGCAGTTTATTGGAATTGCGAGTGATGATCGTGGACAGTTCGGAGGTTGTGTAGAAGTCGAGGTGCTCACGATTCACGAACCGATCGCGAAGAGGAGCCGTAAGCATCCCGCTGCGAGTTGTCGCTCCGATCAGCGTGAATGGCTGAAGCTTCATGTTGATCGTACGGGCATTTAGTCCGTCACCAAGCGTAATGTCGATGCGGAAGTCTTCCATGGCGGGATAGAGAAATTCTTCCACCGTCGGCGGAAGTCGATGAATCTCATCGATAAACAAGACACTTCCATAGCTGGCATTTGTCAGGTACGGGAGCAAATCCTTGGGCGCACCAAGAGACGGCCCTGCCGTGATCTGTAATTCGGTGCCTAGTTCACGCGGAATCACAGTCGCCAGAGTGGTTTTTCCGAGTCCGGGCGGGCCGTCGAGAAGCAAATGGCCCAATGGCTCCTTGCGTTTCTTTGTAGCTTCCAGAAGAATCTTTAACCGTTCGACAACAGCCATCTGACCAACGACGTCTTCCAGCTTCGATGGTCGCAGTTCATCATCGAATCTCTGCTGATTGGGATCCTCAAAGTTACCGGCACCAGCGTTTTCGCCCCCAAAAGTCGGGCGTTTTGGTTCGTCCGGTTCTTCGTCATCATTGCGGATCGTGGTCTTCCGTGCCATGGAGAGTATTCTAACTGCTGAGTCGTCGGTACAGGAAAGCCACGAAGAAGACGTTGCCACCAGATGGACTAAAGATGAGTTATCCCGGCGGGATTCGAGAGCAGGAATGTGAAACAAACGTTAAGCGAACCACGACGGTGAGTTCGCTACTTGTTTTCCACTTCCGCTTTTTCTTCAGCCGGTGCACCAAGCTTTTCTTTCAAGCGTTTTAGCACAGCGTCATCGGGCTTCTTAGCTTTCATCTCAACTTCGACAGCCCGATTCCAAAGAGCTTTGGCTTCTTCTGTTTGCTTTAATGCATGGTGGACATCGCCCTGATGTTCCAGCAGTGTGGCGTCCTGATACTCAGGATTTCCATTGGCTTTCTTCAGGGGTTCAACGGCTTCTTCGTTCTTACCTTGTTTGAACAGAACCCATCCGAGACTGTCGAGGTAGGCTGGATTATCCGGCTGCGCTTCCACAGCAATACGGATCATTTTCTCTGCCTGTTCGAGGTTCTTGCCCTGATCTGCATAAAGGTAACCCAGATCGTTGTTGACTCCGGGATCGGCCGGGTCTTCGTTATAGACCTCCTCGAGAACCTGTTGTCCCTTCTCCATGTCGCCACCCTGCACGTACGCGTTCGAGAGGCCCATTTTCGTCAGTCGGACGGTGTCTTTTTCAACGGAGTCAAGTTCCAGAACCTGCTGGTATTGTTCGACAGCGTTCTTCCACTGATCAAGCTGAGCGTAGATCCCAGCAAGACGCAAATGTGATTCCGTGAGCAATTCTGTGTTGCCCTGAAGTCCTGCGATCGCCTTCTGCAGCAGCCCGACAGCTTCTTCAAGTTTTCCATCGGCAGCTTCGACGAGTGCAAGTCGGCTCAGAAGCTGAGGTTCATCAGGAACAATTTTTAGTGCCTGCTTCAGGGCTTTGCGGGCTCCGTCAATATTCTCGATGGAAGCGTAGGCGGCTGAGATGCGGAAAAGAGTGTTGACTCGAGCACCTGGAGGAAGCCCCGGTGTCTGCAGGAGTTGTTCAAAGAGTTTTGCTGATTTCTCGTACTCACCCAGCTTCAGTTGATTCATCCCGTATTTGTCGAGCGTCTGCATCGTCAGTTCCCGGTCAGGGCTCAACTCCAGCGATGATTTCAGCAGGTCACCTTCTTCTTTGGTCATTTCAAGTTGTTCTGCCACCAGCGAGCAGAAATATGGTACGGCCGGATGTATGTCTCCCGGCTTTTCGGTGACCATGTTTTGGCACGTTGTTAGGGTCTCTTTGGCAAAACCGTCCACCGTCGCGATGCTACCTACCAATGGTGCCATTTCCGCCACGGTAATACGAGATCGTGCGGCACGATTAATTGTTTCGATCAGGGCGACAGGATTCCTGTTGGCGATTTCGACGCGGACCAGTCCCAGGTACGCTTCTGCTTCCCCTGATGTGTCGAGAATGGACTGATAGACTTCAGCGGCCTCTGTGGTCTTGCCCTGATCGAGCAGAATCTGGCCAAGGAACATTTTCACTGCTGCAACGTCGGCCGCGTCTTCTGTTAACTCCTGCAAGCGCGTTGTCAGTGAATCAGATCGGCTTGATGCTTCGAACAAATCGCGAAGCAGAAGCAGCGATTCTCCTGACCGTCGTCCAGTTTCAAAATAACGGTTCAGGTTTTGTTCGCAGGCGTCCAGTTTATCCTGCTGGAAATAGGCTCTGGCCAGCAATAGGTTGTGGTCTCCGGGCGCGTCTTTCTCTGTGCGGGATAAAGCCTCGAATGCCTGAATCGCCTTTGGGATTCGCCCCGACTCCAGCAGAATGCGTCCCGTGACTTCGTAAGATGTCAGTCGATTCTTCAGTAGTGTTTTGTGTTCACGTTCGTTGAGTTTGAAGTCTTCAGGTCTTTCAAGCGCCTGCAGAATGACTTCATAACTGTTTGCCGCCTCGCCAATCTTGCGCATCTCCAGCAGCACCGCGGCACGAACCTGATGTATATGTACGAAATCGAGCGATTGCTTATCGAGCGTCTTCGAAGCCAACGCCTCCTCGAGAAGCTTTGAAGCATTGTCAAACTGACGAGCACTGCCACGGAGGACGGCCATCTCGAGTCGTGTTTGATAATCATCTGGATCAAGCTGCATCGCCTTTTCGGCAGTGGAGTTTCCTTCTTCAGCTTTGCCCATTCGGAACAAAACCATCGCGAGAGCTCGCACAGGAACGGCCGATTTTGGGTCCGCAGCGGAAGCTTTCTCAAAGGCTTCGGAAGCCGCTTCTAAATCTCCCCGCTTAAGAGATTTCTGGCCGGACATATACCACGCCAGAGCATCTTTGTTGGTGGGGTCAATGGAGTCGCTCTCATCTTTGACTTCAAGCGGTTTCTCATCGGGTTCCGCAAGTCCTTCAACGGCCGGCTTTTTTTCATCCGGGCTTATTGGCTCGTCCGCTCCGGCTTTGGGTTCATCGGAAGAGGCTTCGGCTTCATCAGCAGCCAGCAATCCTGCTGACATTCCGCAACAAATCACGGTCATCAGGGCAATGATCGCGTATGCGGACAATCTTGCCGAGGCAATACGAGAAATCACTGACGACGGAAACTGGAATGGCTTCATGATCAGACTCAGCGAAGTAAGGTTTGGCAACTACGACAATATTCACTGCAACGAGTGCATTATTGGTATGCAGGCAGAGTCTGTCGAGTTCGGTTCTTGCTGAGCCCCGGAAACGCTACTTCCGAGGTTTCTTGGGCGTTGGCTTGCCTGAAACAGCCGCGGGCTTCCGGTTGCTGGTCGATTTACCTGCCGCAGGTTTGGCTGGCGGTGCCTTTGCTGACGTTCCTGAGACAGTTTTTCCAGTTTGCTTTGCCACAGTTTTTGATGTGGCCGGTTTGGCTGGGGTCGGATTCGTGGCAGGCGTTTTTTTAGCCGGAACCTTGGCTGGAGGTGTAGAAAGCTTTACCGCAGGTTTCAATGGCTGAGTTTTTGCTGGTACGGATGGAATAGCAGCGGAGGGTTTTGCTGTGCCTGAGGGAGTCACAGACTTTGACGGAGCTGCCTTTTCAACCACCGGCGCTGTGGCAGGTTTCTTTGGCGGAGCAGTCTTCTCGATCTTTGGCGGCTCTGGAGGGGGAACCAGTTTCGCAGGCTTCTTCTTCGGAGGAGACTGCAATTCCACGAACCGATCCATTACATCGCCCATCGACAATTCTGTGTCGGACGGATCCAGGAACCGTGGCGCATACTTTGGGTCGGTTGAAAGGCAGCGCAACAAATGGCAGAACTCAGAAATCTCGGACTTTTTGATTCCGCCCTTCAGGAACTCTGAAGCGTCATGCAAGTCGGCCTTTGCTGGCACCAATCCGAGCCAGCGTGCAGCGGTCAGCATGGAGGTGTCGAGGCAAATGATATGACTTCCAAGTATCTCATGCAGAATGAAATCCCGAATGAACGGGGTGATGTCATTCACTTTCTTCAGGGTCTTAACAGCCTGCTCTAGAGTCTGTCGTCGCAGCTTTTCATAGTCATATGAGTAAGTCGTCTCGAAGACAAACCGAAGGATGGAGCGTATTCGGAGTCCTTTCCAGTCTGCATCCTTAAGTGGAGCAAGTGACTGTTCAAGCTCCGATACTGAGCTCACTCGAACTTCGTTTAAATCAAAGTACGAAGTCAAAACCTTTTTCAGCCCAGCCTCGGCAGGTGCCCAGGGGTTATCTTCAAGGCATGCAGCAAACAACATGGTTTCAACGACAGACAGCTCGATCTTTGGCACGGACTTGCCGTAGAGCTTCTGCAAAGCTGTCACGAGCTTTCGACAGATCTGAGATTTGTCGGCTGCCTTGGTGGCTTTGGCCGTTCCCATTGTTATTCCCTGCTGATCCTGATTCAACTGATTGCCAATATATGCAACTAGGCATTTAGGGGGACAAAGAATCTTCGTTCCCGGTCAATTTGTTTTCAACGTTAATTAACTACTTGTGATCGGCGTCGGCGGAGTCCATCGCGTCTTCCGAATCATCGTCGTCATTCAGGTCGAAACCCGGATGAACCATCTCTGTTTCCTCATCCGAATCCGGGTCATCCGATTCGGCAGGGAGAAGTTCTCGCAGCAGGGCTGCTGTTTCAACAGATTTTTTGATTCCGTCATCAATGATAAAACGCAGTTCCGGACTATACCGACTCTTGATGTACTCCGCGACTTTGGACTGCAGAAACCCTTTGGCGGAGGTAAGTCCATGCATCGTCAACGCTGCCGTTTTTTCATCTCCCATGACTGAGATTCGCACGCTTGCATGACGCAGATCCGGGCTTACATCGGCCCCAAGAACTGTCACATTCTTGATGCGTGGATCACGTAATTCAAACAGAATTGCACTGCTGACCACCTCGCGAATCATTGAGGCGACTCGTGCTGTTCGACGTGTTGAAGACATAAACGGAAGCTTTCCAATAGAGGGAGCTGACAGGGACACAACAAGGGCGTCAGCGGTTCGTTGAGTCAAATACTCAACCTTTTTCCCGCGCCAATTGAGACCAGAATAGTCTCCTCTGGCACCGACACTACAGCGTCCGTTTGATCTCGTCGATTCGGTATGCTTCGAGCAGGTCACCTTCCTTCACGTCATTAAACCCTTCAAGCCTGATCCCGCACTCCATGCCCTCGCGAACTTCCTTGGCATCATCTTTTTCGCGTTTGAGTGAACCGAGGCGATAATCATTCATGACCTTTTGGTCGCGAATCAAATGCACCCTGCTATCTCGCGAAATCGTCCCATTAAGAACTCGACACCCAGCAATGGTCCCAAAACGACTGATTGCGAATGTTCGCAGAACAATAGCTCGACCTGTAGAGACTTCCACTCGCTCTGGGCGAAGGAGTCCCTGTAGTGCCAATTTAATATGCTCTGTTACTTCATAGATGATGTTATAGCGACGGATCTCAACACCCTGACGATCGGCTTGTGCCTGAGCACGGTCTTCTGCGATGACGTGGAATGCGACGATGATTGCACCAGCAGCACTGGCCAGAGAAACGTCGCTTTCGTTCACACCACCGACACCGGAGTGAATAATCTGAACCTTGACTTCCGGATGCTCGAATTTTCCGATTTCGCTGCGGAGAGCTTCGATCGATCCCGGAGTATCGGCCTTCAGGATCAATGGAAGCTCCTGAACGCCCTGGCCGTCTCTTGGCGAACCAAGAATGTCCTCCAGAGTTCGCGGAGAAACGCGAGATGACAATGATTCTGTACGACCTTCGTGAAGCCGGCTCTCGGCCGTTTCGCGAGCTTCTTCGATATCTTTCATCACGAAGAAATGGTCACCAGCACCAGGGACTTCAGAAAGCCCAGATACCTTGACAGGCATTGAAGGTCCGGCTTCAGTAATCGCCTCATCACGGTCATTGTACATGGCGCGAATTCGACCGTAGGTTGACCCGCAGAGTACGACATCTCCGACTCTGAGAGTTCCCTTTTCAACAATCAACCACGCGATTGCTCCACGACCTTCATCACGGAACGCTTCGAGGCAAACGCCCAATCCCTCTCGCTCCGGATTGGCCTGTATTTCGTGGAGTTCGGCGGTCAACAGCAGCGTCTCGAGCAGTTTGTCGATACCCTTGCCCGTCGCACCTGATGTTCTGACAACTTCGTACTCACCGCCCCACTCGGCCGGGAGAAGTTCGTGCTGAGCCAATTGCTGCAGGATACGCTGCTCATCAATCCCCGGAAGATCCACTTTGTTCAGGGCAATAACGATTGGCACACCAGCGTTCTTCGCATGGCTGATACATTCTACCGTTTGTGGCATGACACCATCGTCCGCGGCAACGACGAGTACCACAATGTCCGTCACATTGGCACCGCGTGATCGCATTTCACCGAATGCCGCGTGGCCAGGAGTATCGACGAACGTCAAGAGGTGATCCTGATAGTTCACCTGATAGGCCGCGATGTGCTGAGTGATTCCACCCGCTTCTCCTGCAGCCACATTGGCCGACCGAATCCGGTCCACCATCGTTGTTTTACCGTGGTCCACGTGACCAAGAATTGTCACGATTGGTGGACGCTGACGCATCAGCTCAGGCGGATCTTCATGGTCGAGTGACGCCAGAAGTTCAGCTTCAATATCTCGGCTTCGCTTGAAGGACAGGTCAACGCCCAACTCCATGGCGACTTCCATCGACTCTTCTTCACCAAGTTCGTCGTTGATGGTGACCATCCGACCCTGTTTGAAGAGAATACCAAGAATTGACTTCGCCGGTCGACCAATGGCTTCAGAGAGAGCACGAACGGTAATTGGAAAAGAAATCTGGGCTGTGGTACGAAGTTCCACACCACCAGTTTTCTTCTTCCGCTTAAGCTTTTTGGCCTGACGCTCGGCTTCTCGCGTCTCTCGCAGTTCCTTCAATAGCGAGCCACGGTTTGCCTGACCACGAGGCTTTGCGGCTGGTGCTGGACCACCGCCTTCGTGTTCTTCTCGGGCCTTTCGTAAGGCTTTCAATTGCTCAGAAAGAGGACTGCTGCTGTCGACAATGCCTTTGAACGACATGTCAGGCTTTTGGGCCTTCTCTTCCTTCGGTTTGACCTTCTTAACCTGAGGAGGAGCAATAATTGGAGCTGACGCCACGAGCTGACGAGCTGGCTGTCGATCTTTTCCGACCTTAATCGGGCCAGATGGCTTTGCGGGCGTACTTGATGAAGGCGCCGGCTCTTTCACAGAACCGATTGGCCGCATTTCCCGGACCTGTTGCATCCGAGGACGCCGCATCGCATCCGAAGCAGAATTATCCGGCGTTGTCGGTGGAATCGGTGCAGGAGGAGCAATAGTAGCAGCGATGGGGGCGACCGTGATAGTTTGGGTTGGAGCGGATATTGTGGCAGGTTCTGCTTCGGCCGGTGCTTCCGCAACGACCGTCTCAGCAACCTCAGGAATCTCCGCGACAGGAACGACTGCCTCTACCACATCGGCTACTGCCGGAGTCTCGGCGATCACCTCGGGCTGTGGAGCAGATTCCTCTACTGGTGGAGGGCTTGCTTCTTCAGCCTGCTGTACTTCTTCAAGCTGTTCTTCTTGCTGAGATCTTCCGGACTGAGTTCGAACACTACCAGTCCCGATTACTCGTACTCGACCGCCGTGTGCAGTTTGCTCACGAACGGGAGTTACATCTGGCGCTGGAGCCTGAGGGGTGACGACAGTCCCTTTTTTGCGGACATAAGCGACAACCTGATCTCGTTCCTCTTCGCTGATGGTCGCGAGAGCGTTGCGCAACTTGACGCCGGCTTCTTCACAAAGGTCGATCAACACCTTGCTGTCGAGGCCCAGGTCTCTGGCAAGGGCAAAGATTCTAATCTTCAAAACATAACCCCTTAGGCCGACAAGGTATGATTCCAGAAACACTCCGGCATACCAGCGGCACAGAACCTCAAACAACGACTGGACGAAAACTAAGAAGACTCATTTGCAGTCCCTTGGCAGTCACCTACTGACCACCCAGCTTCGACCAGTTTCCGGCGAATGCCGATCACAGCCAAAAAACGAAGACGCACGATATTGACGATAAACAAGTTCAGTTACTGAAGACCGTGACTCCTCTGTTTTTTGACATCCGCCCCGGCGTTGCGAAGATCAAGGCAAAAAATGGTCGCTCCGTATGTTGCGACCGCAGTCGTTATTCCATCATTATTCTTCTACCACAGCCGAAGAATCGACAACTGCCTCAGGAGGCACAGTTTCCGGCTCCTGAATGGCAGCTTCTGCAACGGGAGGAGCCACCTTTGGTTTTGGGGCTTCTCCCTGACCTGCTGATTGTTTCTTTAGTTCCGCAGCAATTTTTTCCTCTGCCTCAAGTCGCTGACTCTCCCTGTCGGCGTATTCCACGATCTTGTCGCAGTCTTCGTCAGAAAGTCCACCAATTTCCGCCAATTGATCGGGCTCGATCACTGACAAGTCATCAAAAGTGAAGAACCCTTGAGACACCAGGTTCTCAGCAAGCTCGGCCGTAACTTCCGGGATCACGCAAAATGCTTCAATGGACTTATCAAGCTGCTGATCCAAAAGATCCTGGGTCATTACATTAATGTCCCACCCGACCAGCTTAGAAGCAAGCCTGACGTTCTGACCAAATTTGCCAATGGCTAGTGACAACTGATCCTCACGAACCAAGACAATCACCTTGCCAAGCATTGGGCAAAGGATCACGTCTTCCACTTCCGCCGGTTGCAAAGCATTCGGAACCAGAATGGAGAGCGAATCGTTCCAGCGAACAATATCTATTCGCTCACCGGCCAATTCCTCAACGATTCCCCGAATTCGAGCTCCGCGAACACCAACGCAGGCACCGACACAATCAATAGATGCGTCGCCACAGCTTACGGCCACTTTTGAACGATTACCTGCTTCGCGGGCAATCGAACGGACCTCAATGACGCGGTCGTTTACCTCTGGTATTTCGACTTCAAAGAGTCGACGGACAAAATCAGCGTGCGTGCGTGACAAAATTACACGTACGCGAGAACCCGCTTTTCGCACGTCGAGAACAATCGCTCGAACTCGATCGCCGGTCCGATAGTTCTCTTTTCGGATCTGCTCGCTGCGAGGAAGAATCGCTTCGACCTTGCCAAGACTGACGATCACAGTCCCGCGGTCAACGCGAGTCACCTGGCCCGAAATCAGCTGACTACGAAGCTCAAGGTACTCTTCGTAGAGCGTATCTCTTTCCGCTTCGCGGATCTTTTGAATCATCACCTGCTTGGCAGTCTGAGCGGAAATTCGGCCCAGAAGGTCTCCAAGCAACTCAGGATCAAGCATCCGTCCGTCGCAGATCAAAGCTGGCTCACCAGATTCTCGATCGATGCGAACTTCAAGCTGCTCTTCCTCTGAGAAGTGCTTCCGAGCTGCCGACAAGATTGCCTGTTCGATCCCTTCAAACACGATTTCGGCGTCAATCGCCTTGTCGCGGTGAATCGCGTCGACAATTCTAAGGATTTCCGTGCCGTTCATGACTGGGTGTCTGGTTGTGCTGTGCGGGGTAAAAAAAAAGCGGGAGCAATGTCCCACTTTTCAAAGTCGACAGAAAATTCTGTCGAACACCTTTCCGTTGCCCAACGACCCACGCTCAGTGAACGAGTCACTCGGCGAAGCTCTATGGAAAACGGGGAAATGGAGTAAGATCTACATCTTGTCCATTTCAGGTTCCTTGAAGGCGGTTCAGGATCTTACAAACAGCAAACTTCCTCGAAAAAAACGCATGTCAGCCGGAAAAGTGTCCACTGTCACGCTATTTTCCCAAGGTTCTGCCGGGAAATTACTGGCATTTGCAAAGACTGTCAAGCATTGAGGCCCCTTTGAATGGCCGGTTCTCCGACAAGAGTGTTTTCTTTCTCTTTGTTCTTCGGTTCCTGAGTCACGCGGCGGAGACTTTCTATGTCGGGGGCAATTGAGGAATCTGGCCGCTCCTCCCGAGTTCCTCAACGAGTGCTCGGAAGAACCGGGCTGCAGGTTTCCTGTTTGGCGTTCGGTGCTGGTCCTGTGTCGGGGCTGATGACGGGTGGCAATCTGGAATCACAGTCTGAGACGCTGAGAACACTTTACGATTCGGGCATAAACTGGATCGATACGGCGGCCGGTTACGGGAATGGTTCATCAGAGAGAAGCATTGGTCGAGTGCTTGCAATGCTGCCGATCGAAGTGTCCCGCGAGTTCCATGTGGCGACCAAGGTCAGAATCGATTTCAGCTCTTCCCTGTCTTTTGCAGATCAAGTTCGGTTCAGCGTGGATGCCAGTTTGCAAAGACTTCAGGTTCCCAAAGTCAGACTGCTGCAATTGCATAATGGGGTCACGGTTCAGCGAAATGACCAGCCGAGTTCTGTCGGAATAGCGGATGTGCTTGATTCCGGTGGAATACTTGATGCCTTGAAACGTGTCCAAGTCGAGGGGAAGGCCGACTTTCTCGGCTTAACGGGGACAGGGGCGGCGGAGCAGATGCGAGCTGTCGTGAACACCAGAGAGTTTGACACGATCCAAGTGCCGTTTAATCTGATTAATCCAAGTGCTGGCCGCCCGGTTGCTAACGATTTCGTGGAACAAAATTACGGGAATATTTTGGAGGACTGTCGGTTCGCCGGCATGGGCTGTTTTGCAATTCGAGTCTTCGCGGGTGGTGCTTTGCTGCAGCAGCCACCCAGCGATCACACTCTGAAAACGCCCTATTTCCCGCTGGATTTATATTGCAGAGATCTGGAACGTGCGGCGAGACTAGAAAACGGTGTGAGCGGGGCGGGACTTCTCGGTGGGGCGACCCTTCTACAACAATCGATTGAGTTCGCGCTGTTCCACCCGGCGATTCATTCAGCAATTATCGGCTTTGGCACCCCTGAGCATGTCGTGGATGCGGTGCGGGCTCTGAATCGCATTTACTCGCACTGACCGATCAGGCGTGCCCTGCTCTTCAGGATTCGGCTTGATCGGTCGTGGGGACGACTTCTCGGAAAAAAAGATTGTCTCAGGTTGATTGAGAGTCTCGAGGGGCTTCGAAAGCTCTTCCACTGAAATGCTTGGCCAACCTTTTCGCTCAAACGCCTCAGATCGGGCGGATAAATCGCAGGCGATTCCCATCAGCTGTCTTGACGACATCCAGAGTTTTTCGGGCGATCTTTTCTGCCGTTTCAGTTCCGACGAGCAGCACTGATTGTCCTCGATGAGCAAACACAACATCGCCCTTTTTCTCTTTGTCCGGACGAAACTCGACATGGCCATTCTCCATCGTAATCCGTACGGCAATTCCTTCCGGCTGCCGACGAAGTTTTCGTTTCAACCTTGAGAAGGCTGTTGCGGTAACTTTGACCATTAATATGCTCCTTAAGAGGACTTAACGTGTTGTGAATTCGAGGGCTTCAGCTGGAGGGAACGAATTGCTATAACGAATCCAGCAAAGCCGATCGGCGACCAGGGGCCGGTCTGGCCGGCCCGGAATCACTCTTGGCATGGGCCTCGTTCACGGTAATCGATCGTCCGCAGAGTGATTGGCCATTGAGGCGGGCAATCGCTTCTTCCGCATCGTCCATTCCGGGCATCTGCACAAAGGCAAATCCACGGGGGGAACCAGTGCCTCGGTCGGTGGCCATCCTGACGGAGGAGACTCGACCATATCGTGCGAACATTCGCTCAATTTCACTTTCAGTCGCCTGAAACGACAAATTGCCAACAAATATTGTTGTCATTCAAATCATCCAGCCCCAGTTTGGGGCGATTGAGTGGCATTGGCCACTGAAATTAATAGCTGATCTGCTACGCAAACTAAATGCCCTGACTTAAGTTGCTGGGCAGTTGCAGATCGATCAAAAACTCTAAAAAAGACTGCCGTCGGTTTAGGGAGGGCTTGGTCGTGCGACAGAGACAGCACTCGGCTCGCGTCAATTGAAGTTGGGAAATTCAGGCACACAACATGAGTTGTCTGAAACTGAATGGGCCCAATCTACCGTTTAGGGACCTGTGAGGTCCAAGGCGTAAAGATCTACCTTTGTTGAACTCGGATTCTCTGAGACGTGAGTTCAGCAGGAACGCTCTTCTCGAATGAGTGAGAGTTCCGAAGTTTTAAAGCGACCGTGGAGTGGAAGACTCGTCTTCCGATCGCGATCACACTGATCGAATCAGCGGCGTTTCACAGACTGCCTAGTGCAAGTCTACACGATATCGACACAAAAATTCCGACGAATCCTGCTTTTATTCCGCCATACTTTTGTCGTCGCCCCTAAGCCCAGTCTCAGGAACGTGTTACAGTGAGGGAAAGTTTCTGGGTCGAGGTGCCAATGTCACTCACTTTGCAGGTCGAGTGCATTATCGAACGCATTATCATGATCGATCGCGTTAGGAGCGGGACGCCATGGTTTTGGGGATACTGAGTTCTTGAATCACATTGTGAAATGCCTGGTCGCGGTACTTCCGGCATCCGCCACGTTAGCATCAAACGCTGAGCCGTTTATTCAAATTGGAGATTTGCCCGGCTGGCTGTGATTGGCCTGAAGTCTGGATGCCCACTCTTCTTGTGGTTACGCAAAGATCTGATTTACGGCCGATCCTTCAACATCTGTCAGTCGAAAATCTCTTCCACCGTATCGATATGTGAGTCGCTCGTGATCCAATCCGAGCAAATGCAGAATGGTGGCGTGGAGATCATGGACATGAACTTTGTCCTGTGTCGCATAAAAACCGAACTCATCTGATTCACCATAGCTGAATCCGGCTTTGACTCCGCCTCCCGCCATCCAGTAAGTGAATGCGTGAGGATTGTGATCGCGGCCATTATCGCCCTGCGCAGTGGGAGTTCTGCCAAACTCAGCACCCCAGATCAAGAGAGTTTCATCCAGCAAACCTCGCTGCTTAAGATCAGTCAGCAGGCCCGCAATCGGACGATCAACCTGCTCCGCCAACGTACCGTGTTGCTCTTTCAAGTCGGAATGCTGATCCCAATATGCGTGAGACGATTGTACAAAACGCACTCCGGATTCGGACAGTCGGCGTGCAAGCAAACACTGGCGTCCAAAGCTGTCGGTCGGACCGCCGTCGATACCATAGAGCTTCAAAGTCGACTCACTCTCGCTGTCAATTTCCAGGACTTCAGGGGCTTCGGTCTGCATCCGAAACGCCAGCTCAAAGGATTCGATACGCGCATCCAGATCTGCATCAGCCATTGAATGAGGAACTGGTCTTTTTAGTTGATCCAGATCTCTGGCAAAGTTAAGTTGAAGGGCTTGGAGTTCCGCCGGAATGTTAGGGTTCGTCAGATTTGGGACGATAGAGTCTTCGTCTGCTTTTCGCTTCTTTGCTGACCCAATCCGCGTGGCCTGATGAATTGGCGGCAGAAATGCCGAGCCAAAGTTTCTGACTCCACCGTGACCCAACGTTGGGCTGATCGTTATGAAGCTGGGCAGGCTGTCGTTTTCAGTGCCAAGGCCATAGCTGATCCATGCGCCCATACTGGGCCGGACAAAAGTGTCAGATCCTGTATGCATCTTGAGCAACGCACCGCCGTGAGCTTCATTGGAGCCATGGATGCTCTTGATGAATGTGATGTCATCCACGCAGCGGCCGACGTGTGGAAAAAGATCGCTGACCCATGCTCCGCTTTGGCCATACTGGCGAAACTTCCAAGGACTGCGCAGAAGATTGCCCGTCTGAGCAAACTGAATACGTGGCTTCTCAAAAGGCAAGGGTTGCCCATGATGTTTAATGAGCTCGGGTTTATAGTCGAAGGTATCAACGTGCGATGGCCCGCCATGCATAAACAGGAAGATCACACGTTTTGCCCGCGCCGGGAAGTGCGGGGATCTTGGCAAGAGCGGATTACTGACGGATGCTGCTGCCAGGGAATGTGCAGCAGGCTCGCGGGCGCACAAGCCACTTCGGACGATCATGTCGGAGAGAGCCAGGGCCGCGAATCCAGCTCCACATTGATTCAATAGTTGTCGTCTGTTCATTGCGTGTTACCTGCTGACGGGCGTCGATATTTTATTTCCGGCAAAAGATCACGGTGGTATCTCCACAGCGGCGGTCAATCCACGAACAGGAACTCATTCCCAGCCATCAATGAACGGCAAAGTCCTGCATAGACCTGATGTTTTCGAGCGGCAGGATCAGCGATTCGTGAAAGTTGTTGATCAGCGTCACGCAGGAATTGTTCTGATCGAGCAACTTCTGCATCCGTTGGAAGCCGGGAATAAAGTCGTTCAAAGGCCATTTCAATCACTCTTCGCTGTCCTTCCGACGACTCGGATGAAGCCTCCTTCAGAGTATTGGCGGCCATGGCTGCCGACTGCTCAAAAACAAGTGGACTGTTCATGATAAACAGAGCTTGTTGAGGTACCACGGTCGACGGTCGCTGTTCGATATGATTCGCTGTCTCGACATAATCAAATGTTGAAAACATTTCGTAAAGTGCGCTGCGATCGATCGGGAGGTAAATTGCACGTCTCTTTGCCGCTGTGTTCGGAGCAATATTTCCTGCAGTGAGGTCTAGTTCTCCGCCAGCAAAGAGGATGGAGTCACGAACTGGTTCCGCCTCCAGTCTCCGTCTGTTCTGTCGCCGCAAAAATCGATTGTCGGGGTCACGTTCTTCGTCCGGGCCAACTGCCGCGCTGGACATCTGCCATGTGTCCGAAAACAGGATCACCTTGTGCATTTCCTTCAAAGACCAGTTTCTTCGCATTAGTTCTCGGGCTAGCCAGTCCAGAAGTTCGGGATGTGATGGTGGTTCGCTTTGTAGTCCAAAATTGGACGGACTTCGCATCAGCGGTTTTCCAAAATGCCACATCCAGACTCGATTCATCAGCACACGCGTTGTCAATGGATGATCGGGCGATACGAGCCATTGAGCTAGCTCCAGGCGACCACTGTGCGGTGCTTCTATCGCGGGCGCAGCGTGGACTTGAGTTAAAATCGAAGGCATCGCTCGGGGAATGGGCTCAGGTCCCGGAGCCAGATGATTACCACGGATATGTACCGGAAGATTCTTTGGCTGCGCGTCCAGCACCGACATCACCATCTCAAACTGCGGCATTTCCTTTTCCAGTTTTTCGAGGGCTTCTTTCTGCTTCTTAACGGGCTCTGCATTCTCGTCCTTGAGTTCTGCCTTGAGACGTTCAAATTCGGCGCGAGCCTGATCGATCAAAGGCTGATGCGTTCTCCTGCGCATGTCGATATCTATCGATGGCAGAGGACGCTCCATCCAATTTGAGACGAAGGCACGGTCGGCCATCGACTGAGTGCTGTAGAAAATTCCAGCCAGCGCGTAGTAGTCACGAGTACTGACGGGATCGAATTTATGATCATGACATCGCGCACATCCGACGGTCAATCCGAGCATCGTGCGTGAGACCGTATCGATCTGTTCATCGACGATGTCGATGAACATTTTATCCTTGTCCTGTTCGGCCAGCATCTTGGGGCCGATCACCAGCATGCCCGTGGCGGTCAGCAGATCTCCGGCCAAGCTTTCATCGGGAGGAGTTGGAAGCAGGTCTCCGGCCAGTTGATGCACGATAAAATCATTCAACGGAAGATCGCGGTTGAGCATTCGCACAACCCAGTCTCTGTATCGCCA
>Ga0255095_1000403_pt1 | contig 22707 bp, 18 predicted proteins | sample Colum_Law_RepC_8_2_FD_188435 | JGI IMG/M metagenome (GOLD analysis project Ga0255095, IMG submission 188435) | Freshwater microbial communities from Columbia River, Oregon, United States - Colum_Law_RepC_8d | ecosystem: Environmental > Aquatic > Freshwater > River | place: USA: Oregon...
AACGACGGACGACTATCAGCGGATGGCGCAGTCCGGCTGCATCGCGGTGACGGAACCGGCTTTCTGGGCCGGGTTTGATCGTTCTTCGGCGCAGGGGTTCCATGATTATTTTCGGCAGTTGACCGAATATGAGCCGCGGCGGGCGGCGTTGTTCGGAATCCGCCATTTTACGTGGCTGTGCATCAATCCGAAGGAGGCAGATGATCCGGCATTTGCGCGGGACGTGGTGGCTTTGATTCCGCAGTTTCTGAAGTGTGACACGGTGCTGGGGATCGGTGAGATCGGGTTGAACAAGAACACGAAGAACGAGCTGATTATTCTGGAGGAGCAGATTCGGCTGGCGGAGGAGCACAATCAGTTGATTCTGGTGCATACGCCGCATCTGGAGGACAAGCGCAAGGGGACTCGGCTGATCATGGATGCGCTCAGTGCCAGTACGATCGATCCCGGTCGGATTCTGATTGATCATGTGGAGGAGCATACTGTTGCGGACGTGCTGGACCGGGGGTTCTGGGCGGGGATGACGCTCTATCCCGACACCAAAATGACTCCGCAGCGTGCCGCGGATGTGATTGAGATGTATGGATCGGAGCGGATCTGGATGAATTCGGCTGGTGACTGGGGTTGCAGTGATCCGCTGGCGGTTCCGAAGGCGCGTCTGGAGCTGCGGCGACGGGGACATGCACTCAGTCTGATTGATCGTGTGACGCTGGACAATCCGCGGACATTTCTGAGTCAGTCCCCGAACTTTCGGCTGGACGTGGAGAGTGCCGGATGAGCCGACCGGCGGGCAGTGTGCAGTATGATAACCGTGGACGTGTGGTGCTGGTAACGGGTGGCGTGCACGGGATTGGTCGGGCGATCTGTGAGCGCTGGCAGCAGACTGGTGCTGCTGTGGTGTGCATGGATGTGGACGACGAGGCGGCTGCGACGTTGCCGGAGGGAATACTGTTTGTGCGGGGAGACACGGCGGAGCTGAGTGACTGTGAGCACGCGGTTTCGTTTGCCGTCGACCGTTGCGGTGGTCTGGACGTGCTGATCAACAACGCGGCGATTCAGCCGAAGGCGTCGTATGTGCCGCAGCACCAGTATTCTGCAGAGCTGTGGGCGCGTCTGGTGGCGGTGAATCTGACCGGGTATGCTCAGATGGCTGGCTGTGCCCTGCGGGTGATGCTGTTGCAGGGCAGCGGAGTGGTGTGCAACATTGGCAGTGCGCAGGCTCATCGGACGGCGCGGCAGGTGGCGGCCTACGGTCCGATCAAGGCGGCCAATCTGCTGCAGGCTCGTCAGTGGGGCGTTGAGTATGCGCGACAGGGGATTCGGTGTGTGTCGATTTCGCCTGGCGCCATTCTGACTCCGATGGTTCGTGCCACGTTGTCTGAGCAGGGTGGGGCAGCGGCGCTGGCCAATCGTGCTCCGATGGGACGGATCGGGGATCCGGACGAGATTGCTGCGGCGACCTTATGGATGTGCAGTTCTGCGGCGTCCTATGTGACGGCGACGGACCTGCTGGTGGACGGCGGTATTGATGCTCTGGCGGCTTTTGCTGAGCCGTGGCCGATGGGTGGTGATGTCTCTGAACTTTAACAGCTCCGGAGTGGCCGATGCGTAGTTGTTCCGTGTGGTTTCCGTGTCGTCTGGTGCGCTGCAGTCTGTTTGTGCTGTTTGCCGGTCTGTTGTCTGTCGTGTCTGCGGTGCCCACAGCAGATGCTCAGGATCTGCGTGTGATGAGTTTCAACGTGCGTTACGGGACGGCCAGTGACGGGCCGGATTCGTGGCCGCAGCGGCAGGAGCTGGTGGCTGGGGTGATCCGCAACTTTGCTCCGGATCTGCTGGGGACTCAGGAGATGCTGCCGTTTCAGGCGGAGTATCTGCGTGAGGAGCTGGGGGCGGGAGCGGATCGGCCGCGACGTTATGCGTACATAGGCTGGTCGCGGGATGCTTCGGCGGGTGGCGAGCAGTGTGGGTTATTCATCTGCGAGGACCGTTTTCAGGTGGAGGGTGCGGGGCAGTTCTGGCTGAGCGAGCGACCGGAGGAGAAGTTTTCAAAAAGCTGGGACTCGTCATTGCCGCGTGTCTGCACGTGGGCTCGATTGCAGGACCGGCAGGTGCCGGGGCGGCGGTTGTTGTTTGCGAACACGCATTTTGATCACCGGGGCGCGGAGGCTCGGCTGCAGTCCGCGCGGCTGTTGCGGGATCGTCTGCCGCAGCTTGCAGATGGTCTGCCGATCGTGCTGACGGGAGACTTCAACTGTGGCGAGCAGTCTTTGCCGTGGTCAGCGGCTGCCGCTGATGGTGTGCTGGTGGATTCGTTTCGGGCTGCGTTTCCCGAGCGGCAGGCGTCCGAAGGGACGTTTCATGGTTTCCGGGGAACGGCGGGGGCCGAGCGGATCGACTGGATCCTGTATTCTGCCGGGCGATTTCAGACGGTGGCTGCGACGATTGATCGGACCGAGCGGGGTGGACGTTATCCGTCGGATCATTTTCCGGTGACGGCGGTGTTGCGATATACTGCGGCGGTTGCGCAGTGATTTGCGGCGATCTGGTGATCGGAGAGTTGGCATGGCGATCCGAGTGGAGGCTGGAACAGCAGTGGCGGCAACCGTGTCGCTGGCTGGTCTGGCGGGTGTGCAGTGGTGTCTGTCGGATCCGTGGCTGCGTACGGTGGCTTCGCTGGCGTCGACGCTGCCGCTGCTGAGTGTGGCGATCCGGCGGAAGATTCCGGCAGACGATCATCCGCATGTGCTTGAGTCCCGCAGTGCTGCCGAGCAGCAGCGGCAGCATTATCAGCAGGCTCTGCAGTCCCTGGAAGAGACTCGAGCGGAGGTTGCCGCGGCATTGCAGCAGCGGGCGGATGATCTGCAGCAGCGTGAGCAGCAGTTGTCATCGCGGTTCGCCCGGTTTCATGAGTTTCTGGAGTATCCGGTCAGTGATCTGCATACGGGGCTGACAGCGGACAATCTGGAGCAGTTGGGGGCGCAGGACCGTGCGGTGCGGCAGTTACTGGAGCAGGAAGCGGAGCGGGTCTACGAGAAGATTCGGGGGAACGGGTACGTGGCGGACGGCCGTGTGCAGCTTGAGCAGATTCGGGATGAGGCATTGCAGTTGATTCGCCGGGTGGCGCAGATTTACCGCCCGGACAGTGAGAATCCGCTGATGGAGGTCAGTCTGGAGCAGTTGGCGCGGGCCGCCAGTCGGATCTGGCTGCATCTGCTGGTGCTGCTTGAGCAATTGCCGCTGAACGTGCAGACGTACAGTCTGGGGACGCTGTACAGCTGGGTGCGGCGGGCGGTGATCGGATACGGTGTCTATCAGAAGGCCAGTCCGTGGCTGAAGTATGCCAGTCGGGGACTGTATGCGGGGCGTCTGCTGGCGACCGCCAGTCCGTTGTCGCTGGGGGCGATGTGGGCGGCTTCTGAGCTGGGGCGACGGGGGGCAGCGAAGCTGGTGGATGCCACGATTGATCGGCAGGCGGTGGGTTTGCTGCAGCAGTTGATCACGGTGATTGGAGTGGAAGCGGCCGGGATTTATGGAACCGGCTTCCGACAGCGTGATCCGGCGTGGATTCTGGGTACGGAGTTGATTGAGCTGATTGCCGCGTTTCCTCCTGCGGGCGACAGTCTGCGATTCGGGTTGCAGAAGGTCACCAGCCTGCCGCTGCTCAGTGAATACGACCGGATCTATCTGTATCGTTGTCTGGCGAATCACAAGTCTGCGGGCCTGCAGTTGGCGCAGCCGTCGTTGCTGTCGCGGGAGCAGCGGGAGGTGATTGCGGGTGAGCTGGAGAAGTTTTACAGCAGTCATATTCATGGCGGTTCCGAGCAGACGATTGCGGGGTGGCGTACGGGCGTGGAGGAGCGTCTGAGTCTGCGACTGCAGCTGCACGGTGGGCCAGTGGTGGTGGCGGACCGCACAGCGTTGCTGCTGGCAGCGGCGCAGTCGCTGGTGGGTTTTCTGCAGTTGCAGCCGGAACTGACGGATCAGCAGTGGCGACAGACATTGAGCGGTCTGCAGATTACGCGGCAACTGCCGCACGAGCAGCGTGACCGATTACTGGAAGTTCGACCTGCGGCGGATGCGGCGATTCCGGAACCACCGCCACTGGATCCGGCTTCTGAACTGGTGGATCTGTACCTGCAGGATCTGGCCTGTTGTGCGGTGGCCGGGGCGGAGCCTGCGGACGAGCTGGAGCAGTTGGCGATTGAAGCTGCCGGCTGGTTTCGCCGCAGTCCGTCGGACATGCATCGGTGGCTGGACAGTGCGTGGAAGATCCGCCTGCGGTGGGAGTGTGTTGAGCCGCGGCAGGTGGAGCTCCTGGAGATCGGAGTTGCGCGGCTGTTTTTCTGTCATCGTCAGGCGGGTGAGAAGCTGGCCTTCTGCTACGGCGGATTGCAGCAGGTTGTGGGCGATGCGGTGCAACCGCTGGCGGGCGCGTGGCTGCTGGGGCTGGCAGACGAGTCTGGTCGGCGGCGAGTTGTGGCAGCGGTTGCTGACGGTTCACCGATTCTGTGGCAGGCCGACGCGCCGCTCAGAATCAGCCGGATTTCCGGGCTGTTCGTGGACGATGCGCGGCTGAGTGGTGGGGCCTCGTCAGCGGGGCTGCAGCTTGCGGGCAATCTGCGGGCAGGCCGTTACAGCACGTGGTTTGGCCCATTGCTGGCGTGGCAGTGAGTCCTGGGTTGCGGGGCCGGGCAGTGCAGGGAGTGCGGTGCAGGGTTACTCGGGCTGCGTCAGCAGCTGACAGGCATTTCTCAGCAGTTTGCGAAAGTCGGGCTGTGCGAAGTCACCGGTGTGGCCCAGTGATGTGTAGAAGGTGCGTCCCCCGTCAGCGCGACGATTGAGCCATGCGATGGGTTCGGCTGGTTGATCGGGGATACTGCCGATCAGAATGGGTTGAGTCGAAGGGGCCAGAGGACTGACGAGGTAGAGGGACCCTTTACCGCGGAGTCTGGTGGTGTCCACGTGCTGCAGCAGTGGGTGTTCTGGGGTGACTCCGGCAGCCAGCGTAATGGTGGTTTCCGGCCCGGCACCATAATGGTTTGTGTAGTGACCGCCGTTGACCTGCAGATCAAAATCGGACCAGTCAGCGCGACCGGCGGGTGCCGGCTGATTGCGGAGGTGGAACGGGTGACTGGCGGTACGAATACCGACCACGGGTTTTCCGGCGGCGATGAAGTCGCGAACCAGTTGCAGCTGGGCTGGTGGTGGAGTCCGGCGACGGGTGCTGAGCAGCAGCAGGTCGGCGGATTTGAGGACATCCAGCCCTGGCAGCAGACTGCCGTCGGTGGCATCACCGTAGACCATGGACACCTGAAAGTCCTGCTGCAGTTCGTGGCGGAATTCCGTCAGCGATTCGGCGGTTCCGTATTCGGGCTCAGACGCAACGATGGTCAGACGCGGTCGGCGATCCTGGGAGAAGCGAAATGCCGGGCGACCTGTGAACACCGTACTTTCGATGGTTGGGCACCAGTACTGTTCGATGTGTTCCACAACGAGATCATTGCCGCTGAAGTGTGACACAAAGGGGGCTCGAGCCGGGTTGTACATGGTGTCCGTCATATCGCGCATCAGCACGACGTTCTGTCCCTGCAGAACCATCTGTCTGATGGAGAACGGTCGGCCCAGCACACACATATTGGTATGGACGCCCATGACGATGACATTGCGGATACCTCGTTGTTTCATCAGGTAGAAGGCTTCGGCGCTGTCGGTGATGGCATCACCGGGCAGGATTTCGATTGCCGGGTGCTGTCGAGACCATGCGCGGCGACTTTCGACCGGCGGGTCGCAGTCGCAGCCTCCGTCGGAATCATCGATGGGGAGAGCCGCTTCGCGCTGCGGCATCAGCCTGATCCAGCGTTCCAGTGCTGGTTGTGTTTCGAACGGCGGCGCTGCCAGGGCCAGTTGACGCTGCGGAGTGTTTTTGTAGAAGTCGAGGGTGTCACTGGGGCAGTGAATGATCAGCAGACCTTTTGCACGGGCGGCCTGCAGCACTTCGTTCATGACCGGAGCCAGCTCGTTCACGCGTGCGGCAGAGGGTTTGCACCAGTGATCATCCCACATGTCGCAGACAACCACACAGGTTTCGCCGGGTTGCCATGCGAGCGTTTGTTCGGTGGAGTGCCACAGGGGGGATTCCGGCGAGACTCGCGTGCGACAGCGAGCTGCCAGTTGCAGGGCCGCGGTGGATGGCCCCTGAGCAGGTTCCGGTCCCTGAGCGGGTTCCGGGACAACAGACAGGCAGGTCAGCAGCAGCAGCACAAGTGCAGCAGACATCACAGGGGTCTCCAGTCGGATTTCACGAGCGTTGTGTGGCTGTCAGACAGGTGCAGAATCGTTGGCGGGTGTCGGAGCAGGGGCCGGCGAGGCGTCATTCTGAAATGACTGCACGAACAGCATGGCGGCGCCAATGACCAGAAACGAATCAGCGAGATTGAAAATTGCCCAGTCCAGCGGGCCCAGTTGAAAGTGCAGAAAGTCACGCACCGCCAGAGCCACTCGGTCATTTCCCGGGAAAGACTCACCGTGCAGCCCCAGCCGATCGTACAGGTTTCCCAGTGTGCCCCCGGAAATCAGGCCAAGTGCCGTTGTCAGCCAGAGACTTGCTGCAGCACCGCGGAAGAACAACCAGTAAACAATACCGACAAAGGCCACCACACTGAGGGCTGCAAACCAGAGGGCATAGCCCTGGCCAAAACCCCAGAGTGCTCCCTGGTTCAGGCTGGTGTGCAGTTCAAACTTCAGCCACCCGTCCAGATACCAGCCGGTGCTTTGAAAGGGGCCGCCCAGACGCGAAAAGATCACCGACTTACTGCCCAGATCCACAGCCAGACAAAGTGCGGTCAGGACCGAGTACACGGTGATGCGGCTGGCAGGATACCGATCCATCAGCGTCGCTTTTCCTTCTCACGCTCGCAGTCGATGCAGTTGCGAGCATAGGGAATGGCCTGCAGTCGGGCTTTGGCGATACGTGACTTCGCCTCAGGACGCCCCTGCTCGGCACACATCTCACACACACCAAAGGTGCCGTCGTCCAGCTTTTTCAAAGCATGATTGATTTCCTCAATCACACCCTGATCGGTGGCCGCCAGTTGCAGGGCAAATTCCAGGTCCCACGCATCGGAACCCATTTCCGCCATGTGGTTGGATGATCGCTGATCATTGCCAGCCTCGGACCCGGAAAAAGCCTCCTCGCGCAATTGTTCAACGTCACCACGAATGCGGGCTCGCAGTAACTTCAGCATCCCGCGAAACTCGGCCAGCTCTTCTGACTTCATGGACTGCATGGAATGCGGATCTCCGCTGCGAAAAACAAAACACTCAACCCCGAATTTTCAAAAACCGGGAATTATCCTGAGACAATGCTGGCCGGTCAAGGAACTGCCACACGGTCAATCTTCCAAAACACCTGGAAAGTCGGCTGGTTTCAGCATTTTGGCGGTTGAACCGAAGATAAAACGAATCAATGTATACTACAGTACACATTGCAGGTCGTTTGCGTCGACGCTGGCAGTAGAATCGTCACAGACGGCGCATTCGGCCTGAACTTCCAAATCCCCCTGACTGGGACAACTAAAAAACTTCCATCTGACCCGTCTCCGAATTTTGATATCCGCAGCTTGTAAGTACATTTACCCATCCATCAGTGCGTGTTAGTGGCATCCAGATGAGCAACATGGAATTTTTCTCGCCGCGATTTCCAGCCATAGCGGGCAAGGTGGTGTGGCTGGGCGATACATCCCGAAGCTTTGGTCAGCAGTCTGCGGCGGGCGGTCCTTCCGCAGACTCGTCTGGCAGGCCCGTGTGTGTTCGTGGTCGCCTGCCTTCCAGCAGTACGATCTGCCAGTTTTCGCGGGGGCAGCTGCTGGTGACGGATGCGGTGCCGGGTGTTTCGATTGTGACTCCGGATCATGGCTGCTGGTCGGATGTGGCGTTTCAGTTTCGGCGGGCAGATGCGGTTGGTGTGGCTGCCGGTCGGTTGCTGATTTTCGAGCAGTCGTGTGTGGGGAATTCGCAGGAAGTGCCGGGCGGTTCCGGCTTCAAGGCTGCGCTCAGTGACGATCACGACTGGTGGTATTTTCCGCCCGAACTGGTACTGCGACCGGCCACCACTTACTGTCTGCTGGCCCAGACTCCGATGTCGTTCGCGATCGGCTGCGGAGAATCTGCGGGGCAGATGCTGGCGGCAGACGCCCCGGGTCGTCCTTTCCAGCAATTGTCGGGGTTTTCCCCACTGTTCTGTCTGCGTGGCACTCCGCTTCAGCCACTCCCGATCACTTTGCTGAACGATTCCGTCACGGCGGTGTGATCGTCAAATCCCGATCGGCAGGATCTGCCGGAGTTCAGGGCACGACTGGTGCAGACCGATCTCTGGAAAGTTCTGCAAATTCTGCTGCTGTCAGCTTCCGAAACATCGAAGAGCCTCCGGTCCGGGGAGCGGAATGTGTGTGTTGTTTCTCCGGGTCTGAAGCACTGCCGGTGTCCTTCCGCAAAAAACTCGCGGCATTTCTCCCTGCCACGTGGCTTTTGACTGGACCCCTGCGGTGGTTCGCAGCATACTATTTATCCCAGATTCCCTCACTTTCCGCCACAAACCTCGCTTGTGTACTGATCGGCCCCGGCTGATCGGCCTCGCCTCGGGGGGGCATTGAACCTGCTGGCGTGGAAGTTGCGGGCATGAAATCTGGCAAGGCTCTGGTGCTGGTCGTTTGGTTGTTCTGAAAGTTGTCTGGTCCTGCGGGTCCGACTTTTTGGGGTTCCATCATGGCGTCAAAAGACAGCAACGGTCTGGTGATTTCACTGTCCGTTTTCGTTTTGTTAACGGTCGGACTGGGCGTTGCGTGGTACATGACGTGGTCTCACAGCACCGACCTCGCGCGGGATCTGGCGGCAGCGAAGAAGGGTGAAGATGGTGCCAACACGGCGGTCAAGCAGTTGAACGCCGACCTGACGTCATTGAAAGCCACCGTGGGGCGACCTGAGCCGGAAGTTGACGATATCGTCACGAACACCAAGCTTGAAATTGCTCGACGTGCCGGCAACGAGACGTCTATTCCCGATACACTTGAAGGCGCTATGATCACCAACGCCAACGACCGGGATGCAGAGAAGGCTGCAGCGGCCGAGCGGCTTGTGCAGTTGAACACGAAGATTGCCGAGTTGCAGGCTGCGGTTGTGAATCATCAGAATTCCATGAAGTCGCTGCAGGATAAGGTGGCCGCCAAGGAAGCCGAGCTGCTGGCCCGCGAGAAAACTCATGGCGAGCAGCTGAGGCAGCGGGAAGATCAGATTGATGAGCTGAAGACGCAGTTAACAACGACTCAGACCGAGTTTTCGGATTTCCGTGAAGAGAAAGAGCGTGAAGTTGCGACGCTGAAGGACGAGATCAGTCTGCAGCGTGACACTCTGAAAAAACTGCGTGCAGCCAAGTTCAGTCTGGAAAACCTGAACTTTGAGCGTCCTGCCGGTCGGCTGACCTTCATTGACCAGCAGAACCTGACGGCCTTCGTGGACATCGGGTCACGTGACAAGCTGCGAGTCGGCACAACGTTTTCCGTCTACAGCCAGAACAACTCCGGTGTTGGTCTGCCCCAAAGCGATGACGATCTGAAGGGGAAGATTGTGATCACGGAGATTCTGGGCCCGTCTCTGGCCAAGGCCGACATTGTTGACCCGAAACTGGGTGAACCGATGGCCGTGGGTGATCCGATCTATTCGCCGGTGTTTTCGCCGGGTCGTGCGATGGAAATTGCGGTGGTGGGCGGACTGGACTTCGACGGAAATCCGGGCAGCGATCGCGAAGAGTTCCGACGGATGGTGTCTGCCAACGGGGCATCCATTGTGCTGGAAGTCAACGACGAAGCCAAAATCCTTGGGCGTGATGGCGAAGAGGTCGCCGACGCTGACATTTCCTCGCTGATCTCTTCCAACACGCGTTTTGTGCTGGTGGGTGATCTTGGTGACGAGGACACTCAGGACACGATTCAGCGTGAGCTGAACAACAAGATTCGGATTATCAAGGTGCGGATGGAGCAGGCAGCGACGGACAACGGCGTCTATGTACTCAGCCTGTCCCGCTTCCTCGACTACATCGGTTATTCCCGCAAGGCTCTGGCGTGGAGCCCGACAAAGCCATTCCCGGCGACTCTGCCCAATGGCAGCAAAAGCACTTCCGTAAACGCAACGTTTGGGAATCGTCAAAGTTCCGCGGCGATTTCCGGAGCGGTTGGTGGTCGGGCCAAGCGTCCGCTGCCCTCAACCGGCTCCACCAGTGCTCTGTACAAGAACACCAACACCCCGGAATGAACTCGGCTCCCGATCTTTCATCCTGAACGCCTGCCTCAGCAGGCGTTTTTTTGTTACCGCTCGTCAGTTCGGAAACAAATCATGATCTGTATCACAGTCACCCCGGAAAGTCGTACGCTGGCCCCTGTGGATCTTTATAACGCCAGCAGTCGCTGTGATCTGATCGAACTTTGTCTGGATCATTTCATCAACGAGCCGAATGTTGGGGAGCTGCTGCGAGTTGTTGACAAACCGATCATGGTGTCCTGTCGGTCTGAAAAGGATGGTGGAGCGTGGAAGGGGACTGAGCAGCAGCGCATCCAGTTGTTGCGGGAAGCGATTGTCGCCGGCCCGGCGTACGTTGAGCTGGATCTGGAAGTGGCCTCCAGTATCCCCCGTTTCGGAAAAACGCAGCGAGTGGTCTCATTCACCAGTCTCAATCGACCACTCAATCGCATTGACGACGTCTTTGAGCAGTGTCGGCAGGCGAAAGCGGATGTTGTGAAATTCACGTGGCTGACGGAGGACATGGATGCCGCGTGGCCGCTGCTGGCTGCCGTCACACAGCCGCGAGATTTGCCCATCGTGGGACTGGGAGTTGGCAGGGCGGGTCTGACGTTTTCACTGCTGGGCCGGAAGTACGGATCGCCGTGGATCTATGCGGCACTGGAACCTGGCATGGAAGCATTTTCCCGGCAGCCCACTGTGTGGCAACTGCGGGACGACTATCATTGGGATTCCATTGGCGGCAAGACTCGATTCCTGGGAATCATCGGATACGGCGAGTCTGAAAACATAGCAGCGCGGGTTCTGAATGCCGCCTTTCAGCAGATGGATCGGCCCATACGCTGCCTGCCGCTGCAGCCAGGCGATCTGAGTCGTTTCCCCAAAATGCTGGAGAAGCTGGGGATCAACGGTCTGGTGGTGGATCCGGCGTGGCGTGGTGATCTGTTTGAGCTGGCAGATTCGTGTGATGAATTCGGAACGCTGGGCCGCCGAGTTGATGTGCTGATGGAAGGTCAGCAGGGACGGCGCGGCGTGTGTACGATTTTCAATGCGGTCGATGTTGCAGGACAGACCCTGACTGGAAATGCGGAATGGACGGGTCGAGGTGCTGTGACAGTGCTGGGTCACGGTCCGATGGCTCGCGCAGCTGCCGCCTTCTTTGGACAGCGGGGTGCTGCGGTAAGTCTTGCGGGGATGTCGGATAACGCGGCTGCCGGCATGGCTCGTGAAGCCGGTTGCCGGCACGTTGTCTGGAACGCCGTGTATGATCTGCGATGTGACACACTTGTGCTGGCCGATCCGGATATGCCCTGCGGGCTCTCGAAGGGCCAGGTGAATCCGGGGATCATCCGTGAGCGACAGACGGTGGTGGATCTGACTGTCGGCCTGTCCGGTTCGCCTTTTGCGGAAGAAGCGGTTGCCCGCGGAGCGAGGTATCTTGATCCCGTCTCAGTCTTTGCCGCGAACCTGAATCTTCAGTTCCGACAGTTGACCGGTCGTGATCTGCCGCCGAATGCTTTTGAAAAGGGTCTGGCGGAATAATCAGCCCTGAAAGCCGAGCGGGCTTTCAGGGCTGTGTTGAGGGACAGGGTTTCAGGCTGCCTTCATTCTGATGCGGGGCGTCGTGGGCGCTCTGGTGTGGCCCCGTCTTCTGCACGTGGTCGACCCGGGCGTCCGCCGGCTCCCGGAGCCCCACCGGCCCCTGGTCCTCGTCCTCCCGGAGGTCCACCACCCTGTCCGGGTCGCATGCCCTGACCCGGCCGTGGTGGCGGTGACTGCGCCAGCTTCAGCAGTTCATCGCGATCCAGTTTGCCATCGCCGTCGGCGTCAAACGACATGGCGTGTCGAACGAACCCTTCCGGCCCGCCGCCCTCAGGACCACCCGGTGGGCGGCCTTCGCCCTCAGGACCACGTGGCGGTCGGCCCGGTGGGCGACCTTCACCCTCGGGGCCACCCGGTGGAGGTCCCGGTGGACGGCCTTCACCTTCGGGGCCACCCGGCGGAGGTCCCGGTGGACGGCCGGCGCCATCGGGGCCACCCGGTGGAGGTCCCGGTGGACGGCCTTCGCCTTCGGGGCCACCCGGTGGCCGGCCTGGCGGACGCATTTCTTCCCGCGAAATGACGCCGTCCTGATTGGCATCCAGAGTCTGCAGTGACGCGGTGGCCTCTTTCAATTCCTCGGCAGAGATGTCCCCGTCGCGGTTCCTGTCCAGTGCCTCCACCAGCGGATTCGGTCGGGGCCCGCGGCCACCTCCCGGTGGCTGTCCCTCACCGGGTGGCGGAGGATTGCCGCCACCTTCCGGCGGCTGTGCCGAAACCAGTGATGCACCCGCCAGCGACAGGCCCAGCAGGGCTGCCGTTAACATTGACCACGCATACTTTTTCATCTCTCGGCTCCTGAAAAAAACACTTTGAACCACAACTAAGGCTGCTCTTCCAGCGTTACTCGAAACACATCATTCGCCTTGTAGACCCGACGAACTCCCGTTCCGGCAAATTCCATGTGGCAGTCGAAAAGTACCCCGATGGGGGCGTCCTCGGCGATTTCCACATCCACCAGCAACTGATTGCCTGCACGCTCAATCTTCAGGGCTTCAAATGGCCCGATTTGTACCCACTCAGGTGCGCCTGCGGGGAGCGGCTGACGCACGGCTTGTGCCGGATCCAGAGTGATCACGAGGCGATGCTTTTGTCCGCGGACTGCCGAGCCCGGTACAACAGACTGAATGACTCGCGGCAGACGACTTTCCCCGCTGGCATTGTCTTCGATGGCCCCGGTGCGCAGATTGCCACGAGCCCGAATGTTGGACATTTCCAGCACCCCTCGATAGCCACCCAGAACATACGGGAACCGGCCCGGAGTGACGTGGTAGTGATAGCCGCGTTCACTGTCGCTGTGCCCATTGCAGACATCCAGTGCCTGCTCACCCTGCAAGTCCTTAGCCTGCACACCGGCAGACTCCCACGGACCATAGATCGGGAATCCGTCGAAGGCGAAGCCGATGATCGGCGAGTGCTGCCGACCATCATCCCGAAAGGGTGACTTCACGCAGACCGGATATTTGTGGTAATGGTAAACGCCGGTCTGCTGAGGATGCCCGCAGCAGGAGTCCAGCCAGACTTCTGAGTAACCGGCGACGGCATTCATGCCACCCTGCTCAAACGGATTGAAGAAGACGACACCATTCAGCGCCATTCCAATTGGCCCCATGGGCAATGTTGTGATCTGGTCACTCTGTTGCGGTTTCAGCGGCAGTCGAAACCGAAAATTCTGCACCCGGATCGAATTGGGATTGCCGGCGTTCGGGAAGATTGCCGTGGGATGATTGGGGTATCCCTGACTTTCAATGATCAGAAAGTTCTGATCATGCTGCAGACGCACATTGGCGATACCGTCGTTGTTTGAGTCCTTCTGATGCCATGAAAACAAATCGACAAAGCGACCCGCATCACGAAAATAGTACACCGCAGGCTGTGTCTGTGACACATACCAGTTGCCCGCCAGCGGTGTGAGCGTGGCAGGATCCACCGGGCTGTCATCGGCCGTGGCCACAGGCAGCAGCAGAACTGCCACCAGCAGTCGTATCAATCCATTCGTCAGCATGCTGCTCATATCAGCCATTCCCCTGATTCACTGTCTGGTCGGAAGCGAGGCCACGTGGTGGCTGTGGAAACTGCACTGTAAATACGCTGCCCTTGTCAGGTTCTGAGCGACATTCGATGACGGCTCCGTGCAACTCAGCCAGACTGCGGCAGATGGCCAGTCCCAGTCCATTACCACCACTGCGGCGACCACGCGATTCATCCACTCGATAGAACCGATCAAAGATCCGCGGCAGGTATTCTGCGGCAATACCGCAGCCACTGTCGACCACCTGCAGCTCTGGTTGCTCAGGATTGCTGACCTGCACCCTAACGGTGCCACCGCCCGGAGTATGCTGTATCCCGTTACTGATCAGGTTTCCGACGATTTGTCCCAGCAGGTCGGCGTCACCGGCAACGCGGGCAGACACTGCGGGGTTTATCAGTTCCAGACGGACTCCGGCGGCATCGGCCCTGGACTGCAGTTGCGCACAGGCTTCCCCCGCCACGTCCCGCAGATCCACCAGCGTTCCGGTCAGTTGCAGTTGTCGGGCATCACCACGTGCCAGCAGCAGGAGTGCATCCACCAGGCCGCGCATCCGTTCTGCAGAACGCAGGCAGGTCCTGAGTATGTCCTGATACTGTTCGGCAGTTCGCGGCTGCAGCAGCGCCAGTTCTGTCTCAGCGTGAATGACGGCAAGTGGTGTACGCAGTTCGTGCGAGGCATCAGCGGTGAACTGTGTCAGTTGCTGAAAGGATAACTGCAGTCGTTCAAACGTCTGATTCAGCACCTGTGCCAGTGGCACCAGCTCCTGCTCCAGCCCGCTGGTTTCAATGCGACGATCCAGTCGAGCGGCTGAAATTGTGGCTGCCGTACCGGCAATGCCGTCGATGGGTCTGACCATCCGTCCGGCAATCCAGCGTCCTCCCAGCACCGCAGTGGCAATCGTCAGTCCGCCGATACCGGCGATCATGCCACCGAACAGGCGCAGTCCGGCACGATCATCGGACAGGGTTCTGTGCACCAGCAGGACGGTATCTGCCGGGCCGAGCTGGAACACCTGCAGAGCCTGGTCTGTCTGCCGAACCTGAGGTTCCGGGAGGGCCGTCGGCCGTTCGAGTGATGCCAGCACGGCGGCCCCGGGACCGCGACTCTGCAGCATGCGGCTGCCGTCGGGATTCCAGATCACAAACTCGAGACGATCCGGTGGTCCGCGACGTCCCAGTGGCGGACGCGCCCCATCGGGAGGCGGTCCCTGTCGCGGCCCACCGACACCGGGTCGTGGCGGTCGACCACGAAACATGCCGCCTGCAGATTCGCCATCGGCTGCAGGTGGAGGCGGCTGTGGCGGAGGTGGCACAGGAAACAACAGCTCGGCCGGCAATGGCAGACCGCCCGCATTTTCCAGCAGTGATTCTCCGCGGAAGCCGGGATGTCCACCCCGTGGATGTCGAGGCCGGGCGGCACGCAGACCGGCCGCCAGATCATCCAGAGCAGCCAGTGACTGCCGCATCGCCCGATCCCGCATGTCACGCTCAGCCTGCAGGTAGACCAGCGAACCAAAGCAGGTCAGAGCGACTGACAGGATGGAACCATACCACCATTGCAGACGGCCGCGGATGGATTTAGTCATGCAGCAGGTATCCCTGACCACGGCGAGTGGTGATGAAGTCACCCCCCAGCTTTCGCCGCAGGTTCGAGACGTGTACGTCCACCAGATTCGAAAAACTTTCTTCCTGCTCCTCAAACAAATGCTCATAGATCTGCGTCCGCGTCACCAGAGAACCGCGATTGAGCGCCAGCAGTTCCAGCAGGGAATATTCGCGAGGCGTCAGAGGAATTACGGACCCATCGCGACTGACGGTGCGACTGCGAGTATCAATCACCAGTTGCCCGATCTGCATCTCGCTGACTGCCAGTCCCGCTGAACGCCGAATCAGTGCCCGTACTCGAGCCAGCAGTTCTGTGAGGTGAAAGGGCTTTGCCAGATAGTCGTCGGCTCCGCTGTCCAGGCCGCGAACACGGTCCTGAACGCCGTCGCGAGCTGTCAGAATCAGCACCGGAGTTTTGCGTTCCTGCCGCAGTCGCTGCAGCACCTCCCAGCCATTCAGTTTCGGCAGCAGCAGATCCAGAATGATTGCGTCGTATTCCCAGGCCCTCGCCTTGTACAGCCCCTCTTCGCCGTCTGCTGCTTCGTCTACGGCATAACCGGACTCACGCAGTGCCTGAGCCAGCACTCGCAGCAGATCAGGTTCGTCCTCCACCACCAGAATTTTCATACCCGCACCGCTGTCACCGCTGGAGTCTGCCGGAACGGAATACGGTCCGCGCCGCGCCCTGATTCTACGGACCGCGCCTTAAGCCAGCATGAAGGACGCGAGATTCAGGTGGGAATTGAAAAGAAATCGGCCCACGTGCCGGGGGGCCGCAGATAACCCCAGACTGCCGCCACGGCATCGGCCGCCTCTTCCACGTCGGAAATTTCACCCCACGGGCCGTTTCGCAGCCACGCATGCGCGAACTCATGAGCAATCACCCACGCCGCGAAACCCGCGTGACACCATTCCAGCCGCTTTCTGAGCACAACACAGCGACTGCCTTCACCCGGTGGTCCCGGCACCGGCATCCACAGCGTCCAGCCGGTTTCCGGAGTGTAATTGTCGATGGTGATCTGAAAACGCGGATCGTCCAGAAAATCCCGCTGCACCGCAACAGGGAGACTTTCGAGCACTGCCCACGTGCGAGCATGCAATCCCGGCCACGGTTCCAGATCCTGCAGCAGCTCTGCATACATCCGCTGTAACTCCACTCGACTATCCGGAAAACCCTGATGATACCGAGACTGTTGGCTCGCCTCCCGCCTCTTCCCGTCGGCGTCGCGCGGATTCCGCGAGCTGGCGAGCGATGGCCATCGCGGTATCCGGAACCAGCCGCAGCTCCACCGCCCAGCGTCCGTCCACTGGCATCGTAAACTCCCAGTGCGGCACAACACAAACGCTTTGATGAATTGCTTCAAAGCCATCTTCCGACTGACTGATCGTTTCCAGCGGAAACGCCCAGAAACCAGCCCGCACCGAACTTTCCACACTCACATCCAGCCCCAGCCACTCATCGACAAGGCTGAGTCTTTCGGCGGAATTGAGATTGTGCACTGAGTCGAGTGTGCCAATGCGAGTGCCGGCTTCGTCGTAGAAATATCTGTCCGCAGCTCCGCCTGGCATGGCTGCAAAATTCAATTCCACTCCGAAATGCAGCGGCATGCCAGCCGGAAATCCCGTCAGCTCATACTGCACAATCAGTTCACTGGGACGATCTGCAGAGATGGTCACCGTCTTGCGAACTTCGCCCGACAGCTGCGATGCATTTCCAGAAGGATTCGGCGTTCGCCCTTCCGGACGCCCGCTTCAAACTCGCCCATCGCAAAGTCGCCGATCACGCCTTCGCTGCGGCGAAACTCCGACAGCGACAAATGCGGTCTGAAGAAATGATCAACCAGGCTTTTGCGGGACCACCGATCGTACTGAATCCGACGGTCAAGATCCGGCTGTCGAAAACGTACCTCGCGACTGATTGCAGCCAGCTCTTCACCAGCCGCACTGCCGGCACTGGCCACATAGTCCAGAATCCGCTGGTGGTAGGGTTCCGGACGACGGTTCAAAGTTGCCAGCAGATTCACCGCATTCGTACGCAGATCCAGTTCATACATCTGACCGCCACAGGCCGGAGCAAATGCTGCAGACAGTCGGTGGTTGCTGAGCCTGACTTCCGGCCGAGCATCCATATTCAGATCACCGACCTCCACATCCACCCATGCCGCATCACCCCGTACGCACTGCTCCAGCAGGTTGTCAGCACGGATCAGCTCGGCATACACGGCATTTCGCAGATGCGGCAGATACAGTCCGCCGAAAGCTCCGTGCCAGTAGGAACAGTTGCATTGTCCGCGGTGCAGGTGAGTCCGCGCCTGCTGCAGCAGACTGCGGCGCTGCACATCCCCGTCGTCAGCTGCTGCCAGTCGCGACAGACGATTGCTGATTCCAATCATGCGGGAATACATCTCGTGGCTTTCGGAATACCGCGTCCGGAAATTCCGCCAGTAGCCTCCGCGGGTAAAGCGAACCAGTTTCTGCCATTCCGCATTGTCCGGATGCATGCGCGTCAGTGCCACGAATTCACGCTGCGTATCCGGTGGCAGCACCCACTCCGTCATCTCACGATAACTGGCGTCCGGGAGATAACACCGGCCAGCCGGAGCAACCGAATCAATCACCTCGCCGGGCGTCGTCACGTGGATCCAGTCACGATTGGCCAGCAGCAGTTCCAGAAAATCCCGCAACCAGCGATCTTCATACACATGCTTTTTCGTTTCAGGCCACGAGCCGAATTTTTCACCGTCGTCTCCGAACACCAGCACAGGGTTCGTGTGCTGTGCAGCGGCCTCCCGCAGATACTCAATCACCTCCGCCGGTTTCGAGAATGGAATCAGATAACGCAGTCGCTCACTGTCCGGGAACACAAACAGAGTCCGGCCTTCGTCCTCAGTCACGTAGTGCCGATACAGCTCTGACTGCGGCATGCCCGCGCAGCGGAAGTGGTAATCGTCAATGATCGTGTACTGAATGCCGGCAGCGGCGATATCCGAAGCAAACTGCTGCTCCCAGACACGCTCAGGAAGCCACATTCCCCGAATCACCTGGCCGAACAGTGATCGCAGATGCTGTGAATAGGACTGAATCTGTGCGATCCTGTCACGACGCGGAATGTTTGCCAGGATCGGCTCGTAAAAGGCACCACCGATGATTTCCACCTGACCGGTCGCCGCCAGCCCTCGCAGACGCTCAACATACTCCGGTCGCCGAGCCTCCAGCCACTCCAGCAGACTGCCCGACGTGTGCAGCGCAAACCGAATGTCAGGATAATCCTGCATGACATCCAGAAACGGCAGATACGCGTCCCGGTAAGCCTGCTCGAAGACACCGTCAAAATTGCCGACCGGTTGATGATTATGAAAACTCAGTATCAGCCGCACCGAACCACTCATGTTCCCGCACTCCCCGCCCGCGGAACTGTCCGGCCTGACCGCGCGGACACAGATTCCTGTACAAACATTACAAAATCCGGCAGCAGAATTGCGAGACCGATGGGGGGCTTCTGACGGAATCCGGCACCATAGCACAGGCCCATTCGGCAGGGTTCCCCGGGTTTTCCGACCGCACCAAAGCCAGCCCGACACCCCAGACTTCGCAAACCCCCAGACCGAACATCTCCTGAACAGCTCAGACGGTCCTGACCAGCTTCTCAAGTGCCGCCAGATAATCCTGCGGCTCGTTCAGATTCTGCAGACTGCTCAGGTCAGCATCCACCGCCCGAAGTTCGTCGACCTCCAGTTGTGCGACATCCGTCAGTTCCGCGAGGGCCCGCATCCGCCGCTCCCCGGATGCCAGCAGCTGCCGGACATCGGCCAGCAAACGTGGCACATACACCGCACACAACGGATGCAGCCGACCAGTCGAACGCTCGGAAACCATCAACCCACGCCTGCCCTGCAGCCTCCGCAGCAGCAGTTCAATCACCGCCGGTTCAAGAAATGGTGCATCGCAGGCAGTCAGAAAGACGCAGTCGACGGTTCCGGATAAAGCCGATAACCCGGCTTCCAGACCCCGTAACGGCCCCTCACACGGTGCAGAATCAACGACTGTCTGCACGCCAGCCGGCAGCGGCCCCAGCACCTGGTCCGCAGCCGCGACCACCACAATCCGCGGGTCGTCACAGACTTTCTGCAATCCCGCTGCGACACGCCGCAGCACCCGCTGCAACAGCGTCTCTTCGCCAAACGGCAGTTGCGATTTGTCCCGGCCCATGCGAGTCGAAAGTCCACCGCACAACAGGACTGCGCCAGGCCGCATCGCTTAAGCCTTTGGCAAAACTTCAATCATGCCCCTCGGCTGCCACACCAGCAGTCGGACCCGACACACCACCCACGCCCAGTTGCACCAGAGGTGTGGCTGTGCCGGAACCGCGTGTGACACTGCTACAGCCCCCGCAGCCTCCGCAACCGGCAGAGGATCGGCCGACCGAACCGCGCAAACCCGGAATCCGCCGCAGAACCGTGACTGCGGAAAACAGGATCACCAGCCATGTTGCCAGCCACTGCCAGTCCATCAGAACCTCGATTCACTCACACCAGGCCTGTCAGGACTCCGTCTTTGCAGAAACCCGGATTGCCGAAGGTTTCCAGATGATGGCCGAAACCATGCGCCAGTGCCAGCAGCAGTCGATTGTGTGGCACCCTCGGATACACCAACGACCGGCCCATACGGAAATCCAGCCCATTACCCACCATCAGGAAGGGGATGTTGTCAAGAGTGTGCGAGTTACCCTGCCCCAGCTCGTTGCCCCAGACGATCAGAGTGTTATCCAGGAGCGAGCCGTGGCCACCCGGCTCTGGTGTCTCTGCCAGCCGACGCACCAGAAAGGCCAGTTGCTCGCAGTACCACGTGTTGATCTTCGTGAGCTTTTCATGAGCCTCCTTGTTTTCATTCGGCTCATGCGAAAGTTCGTGATGCCCCTCATCAATCCCCAGCCAGCGCATTTTAGGCTGGCCGACGGAATTCGTGATCTGAAATGTGGCCACCCGGGCAAAGTCATTGACAAAACTGTTCACCAGCAGCTCCATCTGCATGCGGGTGATCTGCGGGATGCTGTCGTTCTCTTCCCGAATCCCCGGCTCCAGCACCGGCAGCACATGCGTTGCCTCGACATCCTTTGCCGACCGCAGCTGCTGCTCCATCCCACGCACAAATTCCGCATGCTCTTCCAGCAACTGTCGGTCCGCACGTGAAATCACGCGGCTGATCTTCTGCAGGTCCTGGTGCACCACATCCAGCACGCCGGTCAGAACTTCACGCTGCTGCACCTGACCGTACAGGCGACGGAACATCTGATACGGGTCGTCAATCGGAGCCACCGGTTTGTTGGGCCCCAGATAGCTCATGCGAGTCCACGTATCGGCGCGATCAGGCACCATCACGCCAAACTCAAGCGAACCAAAACGCGTCCTCGTTTCTTCACGCGACTGCAGAAAACGAGCGATCTCCTGGTCAATGGAAATCCCGCTGGCCCAGCCTGCCGGAGTATCAGAACCACCCTGAATGTTCCCCGGATACAGCTCAATCCCCGTCAGCAGACAACCCATGCCCCGCATGTGATTGTCGCCGTCACCCCGCACCTTGTCGCACACACCTTTCACAACCAGCAGGCGATCCTGGAAGTCCTTCAGCGGTTCAAGGATCCTTTTCAGAGTGAAGTTTTCACCCTCTTCATCAGGCCAGAAATCCCAGGGAACTGTGCCATTGGGACTGAACAGCACAACCAGTCGCTGCTTGCGGACATGACGAGCTTCCGCGGCGGCGAATGTGCTGAGATTGGAGACGAACGGCAAAGCGGCAGCACTGAGCCCCAGTTTGCGGATAAAATCGCGGCGAGTCTGCATGGCGGGGTCCGAAAACAGGTGGGATCAACAGGCTGGAGAGACGATCGGCGGCAAAACAGTGGGCGGCAGTCCCTGCTGCGATCTGATCGACCGCTGCAGGCTGTTTGATATTATCATCGGGTTTCCCTGCGATCTGCAACAGTCTGTTCAGAATTCGTACTCCACCCCCGCAAAGCGGAAATCACGGCGATTTCCACCTGCAGTCGGCGAATGTTGAATTCTCCCTGCTCCAGCAGGTCCGACAGGCGCTGGATCGTCTCTGGTCCATAGGCCAGAATCGGCTGCTGCACCTGATGGTGAAACAGTTGCCGCACAAACGAACGTCGGGTTTCTTCGCTGCGGGCGAGAAAGCCGGCCAGCTCGCGAGCACCGTTGAATCGCACCAACTGACCATTCCGCTGTTCATACTGCCCGGTCGCATCGATCGCCCGTTCACGTTCGCGTTCACGAAATCGGCCGACGGCGTCGAAGTTTTCCAGCGCAAAGCCGGCGGAATTGATCATCCGATGACAACTGGCACACAATTCCGGGCTGGTCTGCACGGCAACTCGCTCCCGCGTGGTCAGTTCCGGGGCCAGGTCCGGAGCCGTCGGTGCGACAGCCACCGGCGGTGGCTTGATGCCGCGTCCAAGCACCGATCGTGTCAGAAACACGCCACGATGAATCGGTGAGCTGGTATCCATGTACGCCAGACCGGACAGCAGCAACGGATGCGAAATGACCCCCGCTCGTCGCTCCGGCTCGAAGCTCAGTGGCACAAAGTCGCCGCCAGTCTCAGGCCACGGCACACCATAGAATTCGGCCATGCGGCGATTCATCCACGTGCGATCGGCCAGCAGCAACCGCCGGAAATCAGCCTGCTCTGAATTCACAATCTCCTCCAGAGTCAGTTCCAGCGAAGTACGCAGATCGGCTGCCAGCGCGGGAGTAAAGCCGGGATAGTGTTCATCGTTTTTGTCGAGATCCTGCAGGCGTTCGAGATTCAGCCAGGAGCGGAGAAATTCAAGCAGGCGCGACTTCGCCCGCGGATCATTCACCAGCCGCCACGCCTGCTCACGCAATTGCTGCTCTGTCTGCAACTGCCCCGCTGCCGCCGCTTCACGCAGGGCGACATCCGGTATCGAGTTGACGACCGCGAAGGACAGCCTGGCAGCACGATCATACTGATCATCCAGCCCCTCGACCTCGCGATACAGAAAACGGGGCGACAGCAGAGTCACCAGCAGCGAACGCCGCAGTCCATCTTCCGGCGACTTTGCCGCTGCAAACTGTTCATCCACATGCCGCTGCCGCAACTCGGCGGATAACGGACGCCGAAATGCCTTCTCGGCGAACTGCCCGG
>Ga0255095_1000405_pt1 | contig 22650 bp, 13 predicted proteins | sample Colum_Law_RepC_8_2_FD_188435 | JGI IMG/M metagenome (GOLD analysis project Ga0255095, IMG submission 188435) | Freshwater microbial communities from Columbia River, Oregon, United States - Colum_Law_RepC_8d | ecosystem: Environmental > Aquatic > Freshwater > River | place: USA: Oregon...
GAAAAGCCCCAGATGACTGCATCGCAGCTTTCGCTGTGTCTGCTTCCAGCGAATCCCGGGGTGGGAGAGAATATGGCGGAGTCCGATGGGGACACACACCTTCTTCCGAAGCTGACCTGTCCTAAAAGCTTACGCGGGAGCATGAACGCGGGAGTTTCGCCGGAGGGAGGGGGGGGATGGCTGGGTTCTACCCGCCATTCTCTCGGCGGAACATGGGGCAGCGATCGATATTACGCACATTCGCTGGCAATGCGAAGGCAGTGCGACGAATCTCCATGAGAGCATTCACTGAGAGCAGTGAATGCTTGAGTTGCCGCGTTCGAAGACTTGCTGTCGGCAGTGAGATTGGAACGTCTTATGAGAAGCAGGAAGTTCGGGAACGCGTGATCGGGAGCGTTGCTGCCAGCTCTCTCTGAAATCTTCAATGTCTGGAGAAAAGTTCACGCAGTTGGCATCGGACTCGGTGGCGATGACTTGCGGGCGTTGACTCGGCCCTGCGCGCGGGGCGATATGTCTCTATTTGATGAGGTTTCCCAGCGACGAGGCTGAACAGACGCCCAAAATCTCTGACCAGCCCACACCATGTCTCGTCACTCAGTCCTGACCGCTGCAGCAACGAAACCACCTGCGGCGGGGTTAATTCTGACTTGTCATGGACAACCCGTCGAGCGGTCCAGTTGAGCAGTTCAAGGTATTGTTCCGTTGACATCGGCAGGAAGCCCTTGTTGCTGCATCGGTCGCCACCAGCATGTGCGTCAGGGCCTGGTGTTGTCGTGCCTTCCTGCAGATCAATCGGAGCCAAATGCCGTGCGTTGTCGAGGCTCATGGTGGCCGAGGGGTTGCCATCAGAGGGAAATTCGGTTGTCGCTGAGGCAGCAGGATTAACAGCGGAATCGACTGGAGGCGATACCGACCGAGCCTGCAGGTCACGAGCCCGCAGTTGTGCTGAAGTGTAGTCGCTTGTGTCAACCGTACGGGCCTGCCGAGCTCGGACAGGGTTGAGGTCAATATACGCAGAACAGGCAAGAGCCGCTGTTTCGTCAAGCATTCGAACCGCGCGATAACGAGCCTGAAAGAACTTCCCGATTTCACCGTCTTCCCTGTTTGCTCGCTGAGCAATGTGCTGACTGAGCAACCGCATCCACCACGAGATATCACTGAGACGATTTCGTATCGCGGCCAGTTTCTGCGGGTTGTTGACAATACGGTTGATTTCAAATTCGGTGGGTTCTATGGGTCGACGCTGCTCATCCCGCAACCTGGGACACAGCATCAGCCACCGCCGGGCCACCTCATTGTCGCTCCATTCCCTGACGATATCCGGTCGTGATCGCAGCATAACGTGAAAGTGGTTGCTGAGTATTGAGTAACTCAGCAGATCGATCCCGAAATACATGGCCTGTTGCCTCAATTGATCATCGATCCACTGCTTTCGATGATCATAGTTCTTTCCGCTGACGGAATCGAAACCGAACAGGAAACATCGTCGCACCGTGCGATTCATGACATGCACGATGGCAATTTCATCCGCGGCAAAAACCTCGACACGAGCCAATCGAGCCATTTGACACCTCGGAATAGTGTAAATCAGCGATGTCACACCATGTAGTACGTGTGGTATTCATTTAGCACCCATGGTAAATTAATCGTTTTCCTGAGTCCAGAATTTCATTTGGAATTCGTTTTCAATTGATGAATTTGGTGTCCCTCAAATCGCTCACGCCAGAAAAAATGTGCACTGCATGTTGGCTGCCCGGGGATGCGCTGCTGGGGTGGCGTCTTCGGAGAGGTTTCCGTCTTGCACACCGGCTTGTCGATACAGGTTTGTGTGCGAATGCTGTGTCCCCCGGGTTTCGTGTGTCCCCCGGGTCTTCCCGAGTCTCACCGGCTTGTCGAGCCCGCTTTGTGTGCAGATTCTGTGTCCCCCAAGTCCTCCTGTGTGTCCCCTGAGTCTCCCCGTCTCTGCGTTGTGTGTGTCCCCGCGTCTTCGGCGTCGCCCGACGTTATTGCGGAACTCGCGAAGCAACTTTGCAGGGCAGTCCCGGTAGTGGCTGATTGAGGCAAACCCCGTCGGCGATCAGGGCGGCTAAGCACTCTCTACAACTGCGGGATGAACACTTTCAGCGGGCGACGGCGGGTAGTGAAACGTCACCAGTAGCCCCACCAGTAGCCCCGCAGGCGTGCGAAACTGGCAAAAACAGGGCGAAGCGAAAAAACAAAACCCGCGAAAAACCAGTGTTTTTCGCGGGTCTGCGAATGTGTTCGCATTTGCCACTTGCGGGAATGGGCCCAACAGGACTCGAACCTGTGACCTTTCGGATGTGAACCGAACGCTCTAACCAACTGAGCCATGGGCCCCTTGTGAAACAAACTCTAACGAATTTGGCGCCCGCTCTCAATGTCCTCGCAACCCACAGCAGGATTTTACCAGAGATCATGACCGCACTCGCCAAATCCCCGCCTCCGGCAACATCTGCGGCCCACGTGTGTCCCCATTTCTGCGGTGTGTCCCCATTTCTGCGGTGTGTCCCCATTTCTGCGGTGTGTCCCCATTTCTGCGGTGTGTCCCCATTTCTGCAGTGTGTCCCCATTTCTGCGGTGTGTCCCCATTTCTGCAGTGTGTCCCCCTTTCTGCAGTGTGTCCCCATTTCTGCAGTGCGTCCCCATTTCTGCATCTGTGTCCCCATTTCTGCATCTGTGTCCCCATTTCTGCAGATTTCTGCACATTTCAAAGAATTGCGGATGCTTTTGTACTTTATTGTTGACTCGGACTGCCCGAATCCGGCCTGAAATCGGCAAGGTTCCCTTGACAATTCGACCGAATTCCGAGTGCAATTGGCGGTTAGCGACCGTCGTGTGGCACGGTCATTTCGTGATTCCTGTTACGGGGGTTGGTCAATGCAGCGTTTTCTGATGTTCTCCATGATCCTGGGGCTGGCTTTCGCCGTGCCCGGCATCGCTGACGAAAAGAAGGATGAAGGCAAGAAGGGCCAGAAGGAATTCAAGGCAACCTGCCCGGTGTCCGGCAAGGACGCAGTTCGCGACCAGTCCGTCGCCTACAAGGAAAAGAAGGTCTACTTCTGCTGCGGTAACTGCAAGGCCGCTTACGAAAAGGAACCCACCAAGTTCACCAACAAGGCCAACTGGCAGCTCGCTCAGACTCGCCAGTACGTCCAGACCAAGTGCCCGCTGTCCGGTGGTGCCATCAATAAGGAACAGTCCACCGAGATCGGCGGCGTGAAGGTCGGCTTCTGCTGCGGTGACTGCAAAGGCAAAGCCGCTGCAGCAACCGGCGACGCTCAGGTCGCTCTGGCATTCTCTGACGAAGCCTTCGCCAAGGCCTTCGAACCACGCCAGAACCAGAATAAGAAGAAGAAGGCCGAGTGATTCAGCCTGAACGCTGATCTGCTCTGTCGCTTTCGAGATCACCGAACCCTCTGGCTGTCACAGGCCAGAGGGTTTCTTTTTTTGCTGATCAGACACACCCGCATTTTGCCGCAGCAGCCCAACAAAAAACAGGCGGTCTGCAAAGACCGCGCAAAATGCAGCATCTCACTGCCGGTGGCAGTTCCGGCAGGAACCGCCGATACACACAGCATAACATCGCCGAATCCACACCCGCTCCGGTCACTTCTGCCTGGATACTCAGGAAGTGCTGTTGACCGAAATCGTCGAATCCACGAAATTCGAAAATACCTCTCAAGTCTCAGGCCACGCCGCCTCAACGGCATCCTCAATGGCCTGCTGCTGGTGTTCTGATTCTCTCCCCACCTGGTTCTCTCCCCTCTCAGCAGGTGCTGTCGTGAAACATTTTCTCGCCGTGCTTCTGGTGGCTGCCGCTTGCGGCACTCTGCCACGCTGCTGCTCAGCACAGTACATGTATCCGCAGATGTTCCAGACACAACCCGTGTACGGACAACAGCCGGTATACCGGCAGCAGCAGCCGATGTACCAGCCGCGGCTGACCTCCATGACGGTGTTTCAGGATGGCGGCGTTCCGATTCCGGCCGATCCGGGCAATCCTGTCGCCAACCCGACCACGACACCCATTCCTCAGGCTGACCCGACGGCCTCGGCTCCGATCGCACCTGCCGAAAGCGGCATCGTGATGCCGTTCACGGAAAGCAGCGGAGACGCCTGCTGCGGAGCTCCTGCTGTGACGCCAATGTTCCAGGAGGGACAGACCTGGAATGCATTTTCTCCACCGCTGAATGGTGACCCGTTCCTGAATACTGCTCCCATGCAGTCACCGGGTCAGCCCAATGTTCCTCCGGGCACCTACAGCTACGGAGCCAATGCTCCGGCACCCTACCGCTTCGGCTGGCAGAACTCCATCGATCTTTCATGGCTGCCCTCCACCGAACTGTCTACGCCCACTGCCAGCGAACTGGGTATCTTTGGCCTCAACTACAAAATGTCTCACACAGCTCAATTGCCCAACAGCTGGATCTTCCGCTGGACCAATCAGTTCAATTACCGCAACCTGACCGGTGGTGGTTCGCTCGACCTGCCTTCCAGTCTGTTCCGTATCGGTGTCGATCTGGAATGGGAAACTCCGGCATCTGCTCCTGTAGGCCTGAGCCTTGGCATCAACCCCTCGATCAATACCGACTTTGCCGGCAATGTCTGGGGCGACGGGTTTCAGCTCGATGGTCGCGGTATGCTGCTGTTCCGCATGGATCAGTACTGGATGCTGGGGCTTGGAGCCCTGTACTGGGATCGAGTTGAAGATCGTGTGCTGCCATACGGCGGACTGATCTATCGCGATGATTACTGGGAATGGCAGCTGACCTACCCGGAAGCTCAGGTCAGCCTGTTTCTGGGCAACGAAGCCTACTGGTCGAAATGGATCTACTTCCGTGCCGAATATCATGTGGAAGCCTACGGAATCGAACGCACCGTGGCCGGTGTCGCACAGGAAAATCAGATTGAAATGTCTGACTACCGACTGGTGGGTGGATTCCGGATGGACACTGGTCTCTACAGCTGGTTCCTGGAAGGCGGCTACGTGATGGACCGCAATCTGGTCTTCGCCACCGGAGAGCCGGACCTGAAAATCGGTGACGGCTTCATTGGTCAGATCGGTCTGCGTTACTGAGCCGTCTGATATTCAGGTTGGAGCCCGCAGTCATGTCGCATGTCCTTGCTGTGATTCTTGCCGCCGGCAAAAGCACTCGGATGAAATCCGACATTCCGAAAGTGCTGCATCCGATCTGCGGTCGGCCGATGATTGAATACGTGCTGGACGCGGCTCGAGCAGCCGGTGCCGATCGCCTCGTGGTGATTGTCGGACACCGCGCTGATCTGGTGAAAGCGGCATTGCAGCACCATCCGGATGTGGAGTTTGCTGAGCAGACCGAGCAGAAGGGGACGGGACATGCCGTGATGATGGCGGCCGACGCACTGTCCAGTCACAGCGGTGCCACGCTGATTCTGGCCGGTGATACTCCGCTGCTGCAGGGCAGTTCGCTGAAATCGCTGCTGGACACCCGCGAGCAGACTCAGGCCGCCTGCGTGATCGGCACTGCCGAAACTCAGAACAATGACGGCCTGGGACGCATCGTCCGCAGTCCCGACGGGCGTTTTGAACGCATTGTCGAACAGAAGGACGCCACGCCGGAACAGCGCAGGATCACGGAAATCAACACCGGTTGTTACGCCTTCAGTACACCACTGCTGTTGCAGTCACTGCAGCAGTTGCGGCCCAACAACAGCCAGTCTGAGTACTACCTGACGGATTGTCCGCGCATTCTGATGGATGGCGGACAAACCGTGGACGCCTGCTGCAGCCTGACCCTGGAAGAGGCGTTGGGGGTCAACACGCGAGTCCAGCTGGCGGACGCCCGCGCCAGCATCCAGAAATCGATTCTGCAGGACCTGATGCTGCAGGGTGTCACGATTGAGGACCCGGCACAGACAGCGATTGATTTCGGAGTCCGGATTGGTCGCGACACTGTCATTCGCCCATTCACAGTAATCGAACGCGACTCCGTCATTGACGACCAGTGCACCGTGGGCCCACTGCAGCACCTGCCCGCCGGCAGTGTCATCCACAAGCCCGGCTAAGCCCCCCCCGGTCATCAGACCACAGAAAGCAAGCCTTATGGGACCCATGGGACCCATAGGACTTATGGGACCCACTGCCAACTACCCTCCTGCCGCATGCATCAATCCTCGCATGTAGCCCCACGCAAATAATCGCCCCAGCATCGTATAGCCCGGCTCGCCGTCATCCTCGCCCAGCATCTGCGGAACATGATCCGGTCGCATCGCTCCGGCAAATCCAATCTGCTGATATGCCCGCATCGCCGCTGCCATGTCCGTCGGACCGTTGTCGTGAAATGTTTCGGCAAAGTCCTGTGGAGTCCCGCGGACGTCCCGGAAATGCACATAACGAATCCATGGTCCCAGTCGATGAATCGTCGCCGGAATATCCACATTCATCGACGCAAATGATCCCTGGCAGAAACAGATCGCGTTGCTGGAACTGGGAGCCATTTGTACCAGGCGTTCGAATGACTCAACGCTGTGCATGATCCGCGGTTTGCCCAGCAGTAAGGACAGCGGCGGATCATCCGGATGCATCGCCAGCACCACTCCGCACTGTTCCGCCACCGGCAGCAGCTGATTCAGCAATCGCTCCAACTGCTGCCACAGATCGTCCGGCGTCAGTCGCCGTGCAGCCTCTTCGGCCTGCGGATCGGTCGGCCGATATCCCAGCAGCACAGCCTGCTCAACATCCGCCAGCCGAAAGGCGGTCACCTTTGCAGCACCTCGTTCCGGAGCATCCAGCACGGTGCGGCACCAGTCAGTTCCGGCCATGAAGTTGTAGCACAGCAGACGAATATCCTGATCGGCCATCTGTCGGATCAGTTCCTGCAGGGCTCGCACCTCTGAGCCGTCATCGCGTCCCAGTTTGATGTTTTCAATCGGCAGATAACCTTCGACCACCGAACACTTCATACCGAACGACTCAATTCGCCGACACCCCTCCTGCAGCACTCGCGGATCCGCTCCGGGATATCGCTGCACAATATCCGTCACACCACACTGCGCTGCCAGTTGCAGGTTTTCATCAGACAAAGGAGTCAGTACGGAAGCGAGACGCATAAATCATCCCTCCACGGGGCGGGTTCCGGGCACATTCATCTGCTGCACGGGCACACTGTTGCGAATTCCCCGGCCAGTGACAACCGAGCCATCCCAGGGTGCTGGATTCTCGGGACTGCAGCAGGTACCTGCAGGGAACGGCGGACATTCGCAGCCAAACCGCTTATCATCAGGCAGCAATGCGGCAGGCTGCATCACACGGATGGGGCCGACATCTGCCGTCACACTCTCTTTCAGGAACCCTTCCCATGTCTCCTCTGCTGCTGCTTTTGTCACTGCTGCTGCCCGCTGATCCGCCGGCATGGCCCGGATTCCTTGGCGCCGGGGCGACCCCCATCGAACCCGCATCCATTCCACTCAACTGGTCACCCACTCAGAATGTCGCCTGGGATGCGTCATTGCCCGGTCACGGTCAGTCCAGCCCCGTCATCTGGAACGACCGCGCCTTCGTCACCACCGTCGAAGGTGACAACAAGGAAATCTGCCATACCCTGTGCATCGCCCTGGCCGATGGAAAAATCCTGTGGGATCACAAACACCAGTCCACGGCTCCGGATCCCAACAGTGTGTACATCAGTCGTGCCGCTCCCACGCCCGTTGTCGATGCCGGACACGTCTTTGCCTTCTTTGAATCCGGTGACCTGGTTGCGCTCACTCATGACGGACAGCATGTCTGGACAACCTCGCTGTCCCGGAAGTACGCGAAATTCACCAACAAATTCGGACTCAGTGGCTCGCCCGTCCAGACTGACAGCTCCGTCATCATCCTCGCCGACGATGAAGGCCCGTCCTATCTGGTGGCACTGTCAAAGGCCGATGGCAGCGTCCTGTGGAAAACGGATCGCACCAGCCGCACCAGCTGGAGCAGTCCGGCACTGCTGACACTGGCCGGACAGCCGCAGGTCGTCGTCAGCTCGGCCGGCACAATCGATGCCTACGATCCCGCCACCGGCAAACTGCTGTGGACATACTCTGACATCGGCGGCAACACCGCCACCACACCGCTGCCTGCCGGTCCCGATGCCTTCTTTACAGCCGCCTCCCCGGGGCGCACCGGTGAAAACTCGGAAGGTGCCAAAAAGTCGAATGCCCTGATCCGCGTCTCCCGGGATGGCGATTCATGGAAAATTGAAAAGCCGTGGATGTCGCCGGAAGCCACACCTTCATGGGCCTCACCCTTCGTGCACCAGGGTTATGCGTACTGGGTGAACCGTGTGGGAGTCGTGTACTGCATCGACGTGGTCACCGGCGAACAGAAATATGCCCAGCGCACAAAGCAGTCCTGCTGGGCAACGCCAATCCCCATCGGCGATCGCATCTATTTCTTCGGCAAGGAAGGCACCACCACCGTGCTGGCTGCCGGCCCGGAATTCAGGCAGTTGGCTGTCAATGAACTGTGGCCTGCCGATGCACCACCATCGGACAACGGGGCCCCCAAAGCGGATGAAACCAGCACGGAACGCAAACAGGCCAATGCCATGTTCTCCGGTCCCACGCAGTACGCTGCTGCCGCAGTCAGTGGCAGCCTGCTGATTCGTGTCGGCAGCCACGTGTTCTGTATTCGTGATACTGCTGGACAGAAACCGTAAGCCAGCGCTGCACGGAAGTTCCGCTGTACCCAGCGCCGGAATCAGCCCGCAGGAAGCTGATTCCGGCGATTTTTCCCGACCTCGCCGCCAGGTGTCCTGAGACCGCAGTGCTGGTCCGCGATTTCTGAAGCCATCTGTCACTTCCCGCCGGCCAGCTGCTGCTTCACAAACGGGACAATGTCTTCTTCATACGTGAAGGCTTCTTCGCGACCTTCCTGCAGCAGACTTTCGTCGAACCGCTTCGCCAGTTTTCCATCCGTGCCATACACATAAACAGCCGGTATCGACGACAATTCCTGGTCGGCAAAGAACTTGTCCGATTCCTCTGTGCACAGAATGTTGACAAACTGAGCCTGCTGCTTTTTCAGGAAGGCTTCGACCTTCGGACGGTAAAAATCCGCCGGTTTGTTTTTGATGCCCACGTAGTCGACATTGAAACTGATGCACACCACCTTTTCAGGATGAGCCTGCTGCAGCCTGACCAGCCCCGGAAACTCCTGCATGCAGGGAGCACATGATGTGGACCACACGTCGACCACCACGATTTTGCCCTTGTTCTTTGCGACGAGGGTCGTGATGTCCTTCCAGGTACCCGGCTGGAGTTCAACTGAGGCTGCAGTTGCTGGTTGGGCCGCAGGCTTTTCGTCACCGGCAACCACCGACACGGTCAGACCACAGGACAGCAGAACAGCGGAACACAGCAGAGCACGGACAGCAGTCATTCGGAAAGGCTCCTTCGAACAGGCCGGTGAGACAGCAGGGCAGGGGACACCAGCGAAATTCTTACGGTTCGGCACCCGGCATTCCAGCGGTTTCCGGACCGTGGCAGTTCGGAATACCGGAATTCACGGCAACAGTGCGGTAATTCCCGGCGGAAAAATCGCTGGACAGTGATTCCGATGTATTCCCCGCTGCCCGGCTTTGCCGTAGGATTACGGCTCCTGGATGCAAAACGGTGTTGAGTGTGCAGAGGCGGACCATGGGTGAATTCGACGATCAGCTGCAGAAGGCAATTCAGCGAGGCCAGATGACTCGTGCTGCCGGCGTCGGCGCGGCCGCAGATGACACTGCCACAGAAGAACAGTTCCGCCAGAAGCACGCACAACTGCGAAATGAACTGTCCGACTACATCGAAACGCGACTGCGAACGCTGTGTGATCATTTTCCCGGGTTCGAATTTCAGACCGTCGTCAACGAGAAGGGCTGGGGCGCCCGCATTTTTCGTGACGACATGCGGCTGGGTCGCGGCACTGCTCGCAATGAATACAGTCGCCTTGAAATCCTCGTCCGCCCCTTTTCAGACGTCTACATTCTGGAGGTTGCCACGAAGGGCACCATTCGCAATCGTGAAAGCCTGAATCGTTCCAGGCACGAGTTTCTGCGCGAGGCTACCGTTGAATCGCTCCGCCGTGCCGTCGACAGCACAGTACTGGAATTTGCCGAACAGTACTCAGCGCACGCCTGAATTCACAACCATTGCACGGTCATCGCAACCACGCTGGCCGCCGCCAGCCAGCCGGGACGACGCCCCCCGCCCAGTCACAGATTCGCCACAAATCCCGGACCCGTCGCCGCACCAATCCGCACTGCCAGAAAGGCCACCAGAGCACTGCGACCACCCGAATGGATGCCCTCAAATCGCCGACTGATTCCTCGACGGGAATGCCGTGCATGAGATCCATGACGTCTGCCATCCCGCCCTGCCATCTTCGCTCCCCCAGTTGCAGATCACAGGGCAGATCAGCGGCCCGATGTTCCGATCATTCGCACCGGGTTTTCTGACGTGCCCGCTTCAATGCGGAAAAACTGCACATCGTCAAGGTGCACTTCCGCCTGCGTCAGGACACTGGCACACAACTGAAACTCACGCCCGCGGTGGATCGGCCGAATCATTTCAAATTCCTGCCAGTCCGATGTCAGTTCCGGTTTCAGGCCATGCTCCGGCCCCAGCTCCGTATCGTACAGCAGCAGCGGACGTCGTGATCCCGAGGCGACTCCGGATCCTCGACGCACCCGACCTCGCACAATCACAATATCACCCACCGATACCGGAAATGCCGGTGAGGTCAGTACCAGCGGCACCACGTCATCCCGCACGGTCGAGCGTCCTGTGGGATCCGCCGGCCACGCAGCCAGTCGCAGCACACGACCACCAGCTCCCACCGGAATCACATCGGTTGTCGTTAGGAACAGAGTTTTGTCAGCCGCTGCACGCTCCCAGCCATCCCGCTGCAGACTGCCCGCATCATCAAATGTCGCCGACCAGCGCAGATGATTCTCCAGCCGCGATCGCTCGGCCTGCACCCGATTCATCAGCCGCCAGTGATCCGGCAGAGTTGCAAAGGCCACAGTATGCGGTGAAGCTGCCGGTGAACAGAGTCCGGCTGTCGCATCCTTCCAGCACAGAAACTGCAACTGCCTCAGATTTCTCAGCGCATCCGCGGCCTGCAACAGTGACTCATGATGATCCCCCGCACGCAGCTCCTGCTGCATTCGCCCCAGCGAGCTCTGGATCACCGTCAGCAGCTTCGCCGTTCCCGATGGCACGGCATGCTCACGCTGCAACTGACTGACGGTCTCGCGCACCCGCTCATACTTCAGCGTTGCCAGCTCCGCAGTCACCTCCGCCGCGCGCACCGATAATCCCCGAATCCGCTGTTCCAGCTTCTGAATGATGCTGGTGTCCGACGTCACCACCACCGCTGCACAACGATCAAAATCCCGGATCCGAATGGCCAGACCACCAGCCCGCACATCCCGGGGCAGACTGCGAATCCCGGCCGTGGACACCTGCCACGCTGAAGCCGTCTCGGATGCCGCCACCGTCATGTTCACTTCACGCTCGTACATCGGACCCGGGACATACTGCGATGTGGCGTCCCAGTGAGTCGCGAGGATCAGTGTCGCTCCACTGCCACGGATCACGGCCGCATCAGGTCCTCGCGGAGCTTCCAGGCCGGCCACCGTAACCCCGGAAGACTCGCCCCGCAGATTCAGCATTCCGCCCGCTCCCGCACCGCGACCATCAGTTCCCGCCTGACCCGCAGCAGTTCGCACCGCCAGATAACCCTCCCGACGACCGCGTGCCAGAAACGGCTCCAGCAGCGTAATCTCCAGACACGCCAGCTCGATCGCCAGACTGGTCTCACGCGACTGCGGATCGTCCGACTGCAGGCTCTTCGTTTTCCAGAATCCCACTCCCCGATAACCGGCCGAGATCGCCGCGTACACCTGCTGCAGGATCTGCTCAGGCTCCACCGAAGGCTGCACGCCGTCACCACGCCACTGCTGCTGCGCAAACGATGGTTCCGCCTGCACCCACGTCCACGGAAATGCCATCTGCCCCGAAGTGTTCAGTCGATGCACCAGCAGATTCCGCAGCGCACCAAAACTGTCCTCGCGACCCACCACGTGCCGACCCATGCCCGCCAGATCAATCTCCCGCGATGCCGCACTCTCGGCACCCGCAAGGTCTGCAGCATGCGGTCGCTGCATCACCCGATCCGCACTGCGAACCTCTCTCGACCACGCCAGCAGATGCGGCAGATCGGCCTGACCAATTCGAGTCCCCAGATACCAGCCGGAAACATACGGGTACTGCTGATCAAGCGGTGGCAGAGTACTGACCACCTGCCCGAAATCCCCCGTCGCAAATTCCGGATGCGGCGGTGTCGCAAGCACCGCAAAACCCGCTGCTGACAGCTCCTGCGATCGATCGGCTGCCTGCACATCACTCAGCCAGACCGTGTTCACCCCCGCACGACTCAGCCAGTCCACTGCCTCGCCGTGGTCCGGCAGCAACCGCAGCACGACCGGCTGCTGATTCAGCAGCAGTGCACCCAGTTCCACGTCCAGCGGCACATGCACCCGCTCTGCTACTGATGCTGAATCAACAGCCGACCGCGGTATCAGATCCAGCTGCGACTGCTGCGGCACGATCACCGGACCATACTCCGCCAGTCCCAGATCCATCCACAAGTCACGCGGCTGCGACTCAGCCATCACCGCCAACCCGATGATCAGCGGCTCCTGAAAACGGATGTCGGCGCGGTTGAGTTCCGTCCGAGTCCTCCGCAGGAGCGATTCCATTCCCTTGCGAGTCACTGCGACTCGCAGCGTCTGAGTCGTCTCGGATTGTTCCAGAGCATCCCCCGGCAGGTACACCACCATCGGCCCGCCGGTACGAGGATCCACCTGCCCCGGAATCAGCAACTGCAGCGCCAGCCGCACACCGGCCGCTGTGGCATCCGCCGTCAGAGCCGCCTTGAAATCATAGTGCAGACGCGATGGCTCAAGCCGCGCCGTCAGCAGCACCGGCTCACTCACCGCACTTGCCGTAAACCGAAAACGCGCTGCCACCTCCGGCTGGTCCTCCGGCTGACTCTGCTGCACTTCCGTGGCGGCACCTCGCTGCTCACACCGCCACGACAGCAACTGACCTTCGTAGTCCGTCGCCGAAATCACCGCCGCTGGCTCCGCACTCAACCCCGACAACTGCTGAATCAGGGAACCCTCGGTCCGCGACTGCTGCCGCAGACGCTGGGTCAGACTGCCGTCGTCAACGCCCGCCGCCTCGTCATCCAGCGCAGCAGACTGCACCGCCGCCGCCGGGCCATCCCCGGAAAAGGGCTCGTCCGCCACGACCTGCACAGACGCCCATGACAGCACCGACAACCACCGCAGCAGCACAACGCACACAACAACAGCCGTTCTCCGCGCACTGCAAATTGCACCGCTGGCAGATTGCCCCGAAACAGGCTTGTTCAGACTGACTGGCTGGCCCACTGTCAACATCCGTGTCTGGCAGAATTCACGGGGAAAACCCTGACCCCGCGACGGATTCTAGCAAACCACGGCCATCCGGTTCGAGACCATTCCTGCAGCTCCACAGACCTGCAGAAAACGCTCAATTTTCCAGACTTTTCCGGCCATTCTCACACGCTTTCGCGAATTCCCGGACGGAAGTATCGAGATGTTCAGAATTTGCAACGGTATTTCCCGGTGGTTTTCCTCCGCAAATCTTGCTTTTCGACAAATCCATCAAAGACACTCCACCCCGGTTCTTTCCCTCCCCTCAATCACTACGGATAGTTGGACACCTGCGATGGAACATCAGGTTCGCATTGATGCCCCGGAAGATCACCCACTGCCACTCGAAATTCTTGAACTCCAGCGACTGATCGACAACTGCCCGGCTCCCCATCGAGCCAGCCTGTCGGCCGCCTCGCGGAACGTCGTCAAGTGCCATCGCCGACGACTGCACATTCTGAATCTCTTTCAGGAAGCCCTCTCTGACCTCAGACACCTCATACAGCATCTGACTTTCGACCTCGAAGCCACTCGCCGCGAACGCGATGCGCTTCGTGCCCTGCTGTACGGTGACGGTGATAACGACCTCGCGCGAGGCTGAGCGAGGCTCTGCAGGGATGACACTTGTCAGCCGAAAGCGACAAAAATCCGGCTCAACGTCAAATGAAGCGCGCGGCGCGAGGCAGCCGACGAGTGTTGTCCTGAAGTTGGGGGCACCGAACCAGTGCTCGGTAGTCCCCTTGGGAAGGCGAGGCTCCTGCTGAGCCGGGGGAATCAGTGGCGTGCCGGGGAGTTCGGTTCAGCGGGAACTTCGCCCTCCGAGTATCGCAGTCAACACCTCTGGCAATGCAGTCTGCAGTTGCGCACAGGATTTCGCGTTGAGCCTTTTTTTTGGCCGCGGAAGAACGCGGAAGAACGCTGAAAATCGCATGGGTACGTCCGTTTTCAGGTTTCAGTGTTCAGTTTTCAGTGTTCAGTTTTCAGTCATCGCAAAGCCCGCCCCCGTTGGGCGGATGCTCCTGCCGAGCCGGGGGAATCAGTGGCGTGCCGGGGAGTTCGGTTCAGCGGGAACTTCGCCCTCCGAGTATCGCAGTCAACACCTCTGGCAATGCAGTCTGCAGTTGCGCACAGGATTTCGCGTTCATCCAAAAGTCTGCACCTCCTGAAAAGATGCTGTTCGTTGTTGGAACAGGGTTTCATCGATACCCTGCTGCCGGTATCCTGACGAACTGTGTCGCATCCCGCCGAGCAGCCGCTTTTCCCGCCGGAGCCGCTCATGTTGTCGCTTTCAGAATTCCTCAGCCTCGCCACCGCAGTCGCAATGCTGACTGCGGCACAGGCCAGCGCCGCTCCACAGCAGCAGGCTGACCAGTTCGCCGTCCTCCAGTCACAGTTCCAGCAGCAGCAGCTTCCGGCACTGCAGAAGTTCTGCCTCGACTGCCACTCCACAACCGCTCAGCAGGGCGACCTCGACCTCGAACAGTTCCGTTCCGTCGCCGACATTCGCCGCAATCCGGTGCCATGGCAGCGTGCTGTCCAGCAACTGGATCAGCAGGAAATGCCCCCGCAGGAAGCCGATCATCAACCCTCACCCGACGAACGCCGGAATCTGCGAAACTGGATTCAGGCCGTGCTTGATGCCGACGCCCGGGCGAATGCCGGAGATCCGGGCCCCGTAGTACTGCGCCGACTCAACAACGCGGAACTCACGTGGGCCATCCGCGACCTCACCGGACAGTCTCTGTCACCTGCCAGTCAGTTTCCCGTCGACAGCGCCGCCGGTGAAGGCTTCACCAACGTTGGCAACGCACTCGTTCTGTCGCCGGCACTCATTCAGAAATACCTCGACGCTGCCCGCGACGTCGCCGACCATGCCATGCTGCTGCCCGGCGGAATCCAGTTTTCACCCTCCACCACATCTCGCGACTGGACCGACGAAAAGCTGGCCGCGATCCGCAGCTTCTACGATCGCTACTGCGGCAGCACGGGCGGAACTTCGGTCAACCTCCAGGGAATTCAGTTCGAAACCAACGGTGGCGGACGGCTGCCCGTGGAAAAGTACCTGCAGGCACTGCTGGAACATCGCGACGGACTGCAGCAGGGCACCACCAGCATCCGGCAGATCGCCGACTCCGGCAATCTCAGCCCACGCTACCTCGAAACACTCTGGCACGCACTGCAGGACAAAACCCCATCACTGCTGCTGGACCGCGTGCGGCAGGAATTTGCCGCAGCACAACCCGCAGAGGCCCCGGAGATGACTCGCAGAATCGCCGCATGGCAGCAGACACTCTGGCGTTTCACTACCATCGGACACATCGGCAAACGGGACGGACCCAAAGCATGGCAGATTCCCTCAGACCCGCTGGATGTCCGGCAGGAAGTTCGCCTGCCCATCCCGGCCGGCACCGAAACAGTTCGCTTCTGGCTGGCAGCCGCAGACGCCGGTGATGGTCACGAACATGACGTGGCCGTCTGGTCCAACCCCCGTTTCACCGCACCCGGACAACCCGACCTGCTGCTCCGCGATGTTCGCCGGGCTGCCGCTGAGCTGTATCAGTACCGCGATAAAGTTGTTCAGACCACAACCGCCAGCCTCAAAGCCGCAGCCCTCGTCGCAGCTCAGCCCGACCAGGAACTCACGCCCGAGCGTCTGACCGCACTGGGCACAGAATACGAGGTCGATCCGCCCGTGCTCGCCTCGTGGCTCAGCCTGCTCGGCATCGGTACCGGCGAAGCTGTGATCTCCGGACACCTCAAGTCCCGGCTGGAACGAGCCGAGAGCTATGACTTTGTCAAAGGCTGGTCGGCCGCCGATGCTCTCAGTGTCCTCGCCAACTCCTCCGATCAGCTCGTTCGCGTTCCCGGTGACGCGCGCGGTCACGGCGTCTGTGTGCACCCCTCACCCACCATCCGCGCTGTCACCGGCTGGCAAAGCCCGACAACGGCCACGGTCGCGGTCCGCGGTCGCGTGCAGCGAGCCCATCTGGCCTGCGGCAATGGGGTGGCGTGGATCGTCGAGCTGCGGCGAGGTAACACCCGCCAGAGACTGGCTGAAGGTACTGCCGACGCAGCCGCGGAAATGCTGTTCGGCCCCATCGAAAACCTGTCCGTTCGCAAGGGCGACGTCATCGCGCTCAGCGTCGGCCCCCGCGATAACAATCACAGCTGCGACCTCACTGCAGTCGATCTGACCATTACCGCTGAAAACAGCGAATGGGACCTCGGCAGGGATGTCTCACCTGATATCCTCGCCGGCAATCCTCATCCGGACCGCTTCGGCAATAACGGGGTCTGGCACTTCTACGGCGAACCGGACTCCGGCGTCGTCGCCGATACCGTCATTCCTGCCGACTCCCTGCTGGATCAGTGGCGCCGCGCAGAACAGCCCATGGACCGTGAGAAACTGGCCGAACAATTGCAGCAGTTGCTGGCCGGCCCCCCCGAGGCTGTACCAGCAGATTCCCCCAATGCCCGGCTGCGACAGCAACTGACAGCACTCAACGGACCACTCCTCGCCAGTGTGCGACGCGAGATCCTGTCGCGACCTGCCGATGTCACCAGCCCCGTCGCCGACTCCGCCATCGGACCCGATCCGCAACTGTTCGGCCGACTGCCTGATGGCAACCCGATCCCGGCCGCGGACCTCTGCGTCCAGGCACCCTCCATCATCGAAATTCAGGTACCCGCAGACCTCGTGGCCGGCAGCGAATTTGTGGCCACGGCCGGGCTGCAGCTGCCCGCCGGAGCGGAAGGCAGCGTGCAGATGCAGGTCCTGACCGAACCCCCCACCAGCCTGACCGCACCCGCAGCCGCCACCGCAAAAACCGATGGCAAAGCCCGCTGGTCAGACGGTGACGGACAGGTCCGCTTCGATCGACCCATCCTCGTGCAACCTGACAGCCACGCTCGCGCTCGGCTGCTGCAGGACTTCGAAACCTTTCGACAACTGTTCCCCGCTGCGCTCTGCTATCACCGCATCGTCCCGGTGGATGAAGTCGTTACACTGACTCTGTACTACCGCGAAGATGACCACCTGCGACGACTGATGCTGTCGCCCGCAGAAACAGCAGAACTGGATCGGCTCTGGTCCGATATGCACTTCGTCAGCCGCTCCGCGCTGGCCCTGGTCGATGCCTACGAACAGCTCTGGCAGTTCGCCACACAGGATGCCGATCCCAGCGCCTTCACACCCATGCGCGAAGGCATCCTGAAAAATGCCGAACTGTTCCGCGAACAGCAGCGCAGTGCGGAACCCATCCAACTGCAGGCTGTTCTGGAAATCGCCGATCGCGCATGGCGCAGACCGCTTAACGACACTGAAAAACAACAGCTCACCAGCCTCTATCAGCAGCTCCGCAGCGAAGGGCTGGATCACGAAGCTGCCATCCGCAAACTGCTGGTGCGAGTTCTTGTGTCGCCCGCTTTCCTGTTCCGCACCGAACAGGTTCACGCAGGCAACAAACCGGTCGCCGTCACAGCCGCCGAACTGGCCTCCCGACTCAGCTTCTTCCTCTGGTCATCACTGCCCGATCAGACGCTGCGAGCTGCCGCAGAATCCGGCACTCTGCTGCAGGAACACGAACTGCGGGCTCAACTGCAGCGGATGGTTGCAGATCCCCGCATCCGCCGCATGGCCGTCGAATTCGGCTGCCAATGGCTGCATATCCGTGACTTCGATCAGCTGGACGAAAAAAGTGAACAGCACTACCCGGAATTCACCGAACTCCGCAGTGACATGTACGAAGAATCCATCCTGTTCCTCGAAGACCTCATCCGCAACGATCGGTCGGTACTCAGCCTGCTGGACGCAGATCACACGTACGTCAATGCCCGCCTGGCAGAGTTCTACGGAATTGAAGGCGTCGAAGGCGAACAGTTCCGTCGAGTGGACGGGCTGCAGGCGCGCTCACGAGGCGGTATTCTGGCCATGGCCAGCACACTCGCCAAACAGTCCGGAGCTTCCCGTACCAGCCCCATTCTCCGCGGCAACTGGGTCTCCGAATTTCTGCTCGGCGATCGCCTGCCGAGGCCACCCAAAGGTGTCCCCGTACTGCCGGAAGTGGCACCCGACAATGTCACTGAACGTCAACTGATCGAACTGCACAGCTCTGACCCCGCCTGCGCTCGCTGCCACCAGCGCATCGACCCGTTCGGATTTGCACTGGAGAGCTTTGATACCATCGGCAGACTGCGCGATCGTGACGCCCATGGCCTGCAGATCAATACCGGTGCCGTGCTGCCCGACGGAACACCGATTGCGGGACTTGACGGATTGCGGCAATACCTGCTGCAGAATCGTCGCCGCGACTTCCTCCGGACCTTCTGTCGCAGACTGCTGGGATATGCCCTCGGACGCAGTACTCAACTGTCAGATGAACCACTGCTGGACGAAATGCTGCAGCAGCTGGAACGTCGCGAATTCCGCATCAGCGCCGCGCTGGAAACCATCGTACTCAGCCCGCAATTCCGCATGATCCGCGGAGCCGATCAGCACCTGGCGGTGCAGGAAGACTGAAACACCACACCGGTCATCCGCCCTCCTCACATCCACGGTGCGGCGAAACGTGGCGAAACGGTCGATTCAAAGGTCTGAATCCTGGTGCGGGTGGAGATTCTGAAGTGGGTGAGTGAAGTGCGATAAACCTCACAAAAAAAATTGGCTCAACGTAAAATGAAGTGCGCGGTGTGAGCAAGTATTTTCAGCACGAAAGGTACCAATTCCAGAGGCCTCCAGATGCGAGCCGTTGGCGCAAGCCAACGGGTGTTGTCCTGATGTTGGGGGCACCGAGCTAGTGCTCGGTGGTTCCCCCTGGGAGGGCGAGGCTCCTGCCGAGCCGCGGGATTCAGTGGCCTGACGAACTGTTCGGCTCAGCAGGAGCTTCGCCCTCCCAGGATCGCAGTCAACACCCGTGACAATGCAATCTGCGGCTGCGCACAGGATTTCGCGTTGATCCAAAAAACTGCGGTTCGCCCCCCGTCGCACGGTGTCTGCTGAGAAAACACGCGTCTCTCAGCAGGTACCACCTCATGTCCGACTCACTGCCCGCACTCCTCGAACGCATCAAATCCTTCCGCTTCGATCCTCCGGAATGCGCACTCACCTTCGCCGATCGACTGGCAAGGGAAAACGGCTGGTCGATCCAGTATGCCAACGAGGTCATCGCGGAATACCTGCGATTCTGCATCCTCGCCGTCCACTGCAATCACCCGGTGACACCCAGTGTGGATGTCGATCAGGCGTGGCACCTGCACCTGACGTACAGCAGATCCTACTGGGATCATTTCTGCAAAACGGTGCTGCAGCAGCCACTGCACCACGATCCCACCACTGGAGGTCCGACGGAAGGACGAAAATTCCGTGACTGGTACGCTCGCACTCTGCACAGCTATTACCAGGTGTTCCAGCAGCACCCGCCCACCGAGATCTGGCCGTCGCCCGAGGCGCGTTTCGCCGAGGTCACCGAGCTGCGCTGGGTCAATACTCACCGGTTCTGGCTCATCCGAAAGCCGGTACTGAACACTGCATGGCTCGTAGTCCTCCCTCTGGCAGCTCTCCCCGTATGGAAAAGTCTCCGGCATACACTGCTGCTCTGGCTGCCGCACGGCCTGCCAACGGGCATGACAACAGCGCTGCTGGCGCTGCAGACTCTGGCCTGCTGCTCCATGCTGCTGCTGCTCGTCAGTAACCGCTGGCGGAAGACAACGGAAGCCCCGGAGCTGCCTCAGTCCGGCGGACCAACCGCAGAGGAACTGGCGGTGCTGGCCGGCGGTCGGCAAAGACTGCTTTGGCTGGCCATCGTCCGTCTGCGCGCTCTCGGACTGATTGACGCGGAAAAACGCGGGCTGTTTCATCTGTGGAAACTGGTCGCTCACCCGACCAGAACAGTCAAACTGCCACCACTGGAAACCACAGTACTGAACGGAATCCGACACCAACTGTCGGTGGCATCCCTGACCAGATCCGTGCAGCCTCACCATGACCCCATCCATCGGCACCTGCAGTACTACGGACTGCTCAACAATCGTCTCAGAACCAGCCCCGGCATGCTGGCAGTGCAGTTGAGCATCCCGCTGTTCATCTATTTCAACGGTCTGTCCTTTTTTGTCAGGTCGCTTTACTTTCCTCACATCACGCTGTTCACATTCGCCACGGTCGTGGTATGCCTGATTGCCAGCCTGCAGACACAGCGAGTCACCTCGCTCGGCAGGAATGTGCTGCTGTGCAAAAGGACGGAATCGCTGCCGGAGACAACCGGCGAGACACAGCAGACCACAGCCTGCATGCCACCCCTGCCGCAGCTGTCCATCGCAGCCGCAGTCCACGGATTTTCAGCGGTCGCCGGACTGCAGGAATTCAAACACGTACTGCCCCTCGTGCAGAAAAGCCTGCCCCTCAACCAACCGTCAACCGCTGACAGCAGTGCCGCTTGCGGCGGAGGCTGCGGCACAGCCGGTGGCTGTTCAGGCTGCGGCGGGTGTGGCGGCTGTGGTGGATGCGGCGGCTGATCGCTGCTCTTCGGATCAACGCAGAATCCTGTGCGCAGCTTCAGATTGCCTTGCCACGGCTGTTGACCCCTTCGGGAGGGCAAAGCTCCTGCTGAGCCGAATCCCTGTCAGTCCGCTGGATCGTCCGGCTCGGCGGGAGCCTCGCCCTCCCGAGGAGGATTTTGCGATTACTGAACACTGAGAACTGAGAAATGACGTCCGGCTCGGCGGGAGCCTCGCCCTCCCGAGGTTTACCGGCTCGCCTCCGGATGACTCTGCACGCGGTGTCTTTCGTGGTCAAAATACTTCTTTACACCGCGCACTTCATTCTGCGTTGAGCCTGCTATTCGGGCTTCCTGTCCGCGTTTGGAGCTCGCAGTTCGGTCGCCAGAAATGCCACCGAACGCTGGATCGCCTCACGATTCATCGCCGCTTCAATGTGCCCGGCACCCTCAATCCGATAAACCTCAGATCGCACCCCCGCTCCACGCAGTGCCGTGTGACACGTCATACTCCAGATCAGCGGAACCAGTTTGTCATCAGTGCCGTTGAAGAAGAAAAACGGCGGATCTTTTTCGTCGACAAATGCCGTCGGCGAAGCCGCTTCGAACTTCTCTGGAACGGCCTTCTGATCTCCACCCATCCAGTACTCCGCCCACTTGCCCCCGTCCGGCATCAGCCGAAACTCCGTCGGTGCACCACCCGCAACAATGGCCTGCAGACGAGTATCCAGTTTTTCGGGATCCTCTTCGGCAGGTTTCCCGGTCGTACCCAGCAGGGCCGCCAGATGACCGCCCGCAGAATAACCAATCGCACCCACACGCGCAGCGTCCACCCTGAATTCCGCCGCATTCCTCCGCACCCACCGAACCGCCGCACGACAGTCGTCAATCTGAGCCGGAAACTTGTGATCAGGAGCCAGTCGGTAGTCGATCGCAAAACACGCCATACCGCGCTTCGCCAGCGAATCCGCATAACCCCGCAACTGCCGGCGATTGCCCGATCGCCACGCCCCGCCATGGATCACAATCACCGCCGGAACAGGACCCTCCACCTGCGGCAAAAAAGCGTCCAGCAGCAGCTCACGCTCACCCACCCGACAATACACCACGTCCTCACGCAACTGTACCGAAAACTCAGGCAACTCTGCAGGCTCTGCAGGCTTCTCACCCGAGACCTCGTCGTGACAAACTGCCTCCGCAGCACCTAACAGCGGCAGCAGACACAGCACACAGAATCGCAGCACAGCAACCAGAAACACGTGTCTTGACCGAGACATACCCGCACCCCTGAACCAGATGTCACCTGAACATTCCACAGGAATTCCGTACCTCACGGAGCACGGCCGTTCATCAGCATACCATCTGCGATGACACGAGTGTACTGCCGATCGCCGTCTCAAATGAACGCATTCCGCCAGTCAGGCAGCAGCAGTCGTGCGACGGTGAAGCGAATACTCGCAGGAGCCACACATGGCGGTGCGGACAAAAAGGTAGCTTGGGCATTCCTGACGCGGGGGATGAAAGCCGTAGTCTGGGCTTTAGCCCTTGTCATTACCCACAAATTCAGCTGTTTGCCCCCTCGGCTTTCGGAAACCGGCCCGTCAGGCCTGAATCGCAGCCGCGGGCAAGCCGAACCAACAGATGCAGTGCCC
>Ga0255095_1000407_pt1 | contig 22637 bp, 17 predicted proteins | sample Colum_Law_RepC_8_2_FD_188435 | JGI IMG/M metagenome (GOLD analysis project Ga0255095, IMG submission 188435) | Freshwater microbial communities from Columbia River, Oregon, United States - Colum_Law_RepC_8d | ecosystem: Environmental > Aquatic > Freshwater > River | place: USA: Oregon...
CCGCCCACCAGCTTCGGTGCCACAAACACATGCAGCTCGTCCAGCAGTCCCGCATCAAAAAAGCTGCCCAGCAGCCCGGGACCGCTTTCCAGCAGCACGTGAGTCATTCCGCGACGACCCAGTTCATCCAGCACGGCCTGCAGATCCACCCCACGAACCCCATCACCCGCTCGAAAAATCTCCACTCCCAGCCCCGCCAGTCGATCGCACTCTGAGTCCGGACAAGTGGAACTCACACACACCAGTACTGGTGCGTGGTGCAGAGTGCTGACCAGCGCGCTGCCCGCCTGGACCGCCGTACCTCGCGAATCCAGCACCACCCGCAATGGCCTGCGATCACCACTGCGCAGGTCAGCGGCATGCTCGGCCGGGAGTCGCACTGTCAGCTGCGGATCGTCCGCGCGGACTGTGCCCGCACCGGTGATGATCGCTTCCATACAGCTTCGCAGGCCATGCACATACGCCCGCGATTCACTGCCCGAAATCCATTGCGAATGTCCGGTTCGCGCAGCAATGCGACCGTCAAGTGTCATTGCCCACTTGGCATGTACCCACGGCCTCTGCCGCAGCTGCAGTCGCACGAACGGGGCGATCAGTGCCTCTGCGTCCTCACCGCAGAGACCCACATCCACCTGCAGCCCGGCGTCTCGCAACTGCTGCAGTCCGCGACCGGCCACATGCGGTGCAGGGTCCGGGCACCCCACAACCACTCGCCGCACGCCCGCCGCCAGCACCGCGTCAGAACACGGCGGAGTCCGTCCATGATGACAGCAGGGCTCAAGAGTGACATACAGGGTGGCCCCGCGCGCCTGCTCACCGGCTGCTCGCAACGCATGCACCTCGGCATGCGGGCCGCCACAGGCCTGATGGAAGCCGTCAGCAATCAGTCGGCCCTCAGCCGTCGTCAGCACCGCCCCAACCTGCGGATTCGGTTCCACTCGCCCGAATCCGCGTCGCGCCAGCATCAGTGCATGCTGCATCGCTTCTGCATCGGATCCGAACTGCATCTCAGCCTCCGGCCAGCGAGCTGTCGTCACCGCCCAGCAGCTCTCGCAGTCGGCGAATCGCCCGCAGATATCGCATGCCGGCCGCCGGAGCACTGAGCCCCAGTGCTTCCGCCGCTTCACTGTTTCCAAGATGCTCAAAGTGCCGCATCACAATGATCTCGCGGTCGCCTTCGTCCATCTGCTGCAGGGCCGCCACAAAACGGGACTGCAGCTCCTTTCGCAGAGCCGCTGCCGCCGGAGTCAGCTCGGCATCGCGCAGCAGCGCCGCCAGATCCGCCGCCGACTGCTCATCATTCCCCACTCCCGAAAAATTCTGCTCGCGATCCACCGAACGCCGCTGCGCTCCGCGATGGCGACGATGCATGTCAATAATCCGGTCGAGGGCCAGTTGCCGCAGCCACAGATGAAACGGCATCCCCGGATTCCGCAGGTAATCCGTCAGTCGCTGAGATGCCTCCAGCATCACGTCCTGCACCACATCGCTGGCATCGACTCGCCGAGCCACCGCATGGTCCAGACGCAGCTGCACCATCCGCCGCACCGCCTCACGATGACGATCCATCAGACGGTTTACCGCCTCGGCATCACCCCCCGCAACATCGCGGAGAATGTCCTGGGTCCTGTCACTCTCGGGCCACATAAACTGCATCCGGTTAAGACCCAAAGCCACAGACCCGGAAGTTCACTTCCGGGTCTGCACCGCGTCACCCCTCACTTCTTCTGCACCGCACCAGCCGGCTGATCAATGTCGAACGCATAGGTCGTCGTCGACTTGTACTCAGCACCCGGCTTCAGAATTGTACTGGGAAACTCAGAGTGATTGACCGAATCGGGGTAATGCTGAGTCTCAAGGCAGAGAGCACTGCGGTGAGCATAGGTCCGGCCACCCTTGCCCGCCTGACCCTTCAGGAAGTTGCCCGAATAAAACTGCACGCCAGGTTCCGTCGTCGTGACTCGCATCCGCCGCTTCGACTGCGGATCCACCAGCACGGCCGCCAGGCGCATCTCGCCACCATCCTCTGCAGCATTCAGCACGTAGTTGTGGTCATAGCCGATCGCTGCGGTCTTCCCGATGGATTCAATGCGGTCACCAATCCGGGTCCGCTTGCGGAAATCCAGCTCCGTACCCGCGACCGAAGCAATCTTTCCCGTCGGGATCAGCGTGTCGTCAGTCGGAGTATAATTGTCCGCATTGATTCGCAGCATGTGATCCAGCACCGTGGCACTGCCTTCACCCGCCAGATTGAAATAGGCATGGTTGGTCAGATTGACCGGAGTGTTCTTATCGGTTCGGGCGGAATAGGTGATCGTGATCGCGTTCTGATCGGCCGGGACAAAGTATGTCACCGTGACGTCCAGTTTGCCCGGATAGCCTTCGTCCCCGTCAGCACTGCTGACGGTGAATCGAACGCCCTGACCCCGGTCGGACGACACAGGAGCAGCCGTCCAGATCAGCTTGTCCAGCGACTTCTCCACGCCACCGTGCAGATGATTGGGCTCGTTGTTGATCGCCAGAGTATACTCTTTGCCGTCCAGAGTGAATTTGCCTTTGGCAATGCGGTTGCAGACGCGACCGGTCGTGCAGCCGAAATACTGATTGCCATCACCTTCGTAGCCGGAAACGTCGTCAAAGCCCAGCAGTACGTCGGCCAGTTTTCCGGCCGCATCCGGCACGTGCAGGCTGACCAGCGTGGCGCCGCGAGTCATCACGCGGGCGGCAAAGCCGGACTTGTTTCCAATCGTGTAGATCTCAACCGGAACCCCGTCTTTGGTCTTTCCAAAGGCTTCCTTTTTGGGTTCAGCAGCGGATACCGCAGACGTCATCAGCACAGCTCCTGCAAACAACAGCGTCAGAATTCTCATGACCCCCCCGACCTCGAACAGAATACACCGCAGGCTGCTGGCCCGGCAGGATCACAAACCCTCCTGCTCTCAGGCCCGCAGGTGGAAATATCACGGCCGACTGCAGCCGCTGATCGCCCCGGTGCCGCAGGCATTATCGGGTTCCGCTTCCCGTCACACAAGCGAACCGGGATCAGTCCCGCCGAAAGGGCCCGCCTCACCCGGGTGCACAAAACGCTCGAAAGTCCGGGGAAATACACCTGCAGCGAGAAATTCCGGCAAAACAGTCCGACTGATTCCTGCAGACAGTCGGACGCGGACGCCTAAAACAGAATCGCCCGCACACTTTCAGGAAGCAGCCATGCCGGAAGGCCACACCATTCATCGTCTTGCCGCAGATCACAACCGCGATTTCGCCGGTCAGCAGCTGGCCGTCAGTTCTCCACAGGGACGGTTTGCCGACGGAGCACGCGAGCTGAACGGTCGACTGCTGACGGCTGTGCAGGCCCATGGGAAACATCTGCTGTATGACTGGGATGGCCGGACGCTGCATGTGCATCTGGGCCTGTATGGAAAATTCCGGCGGCATAAATCTCCGCCACCGGAGCCTCGCGGTGCCGTGCGACTGCGGGTCGTCGGCGCACTGCTGGCATTTGATCTGAACGGGCCCACGGCCTGCGAAGTGCTGACCGCCGCAGAAGTCAGCAGCCTGCTGGAGCGACTGGGAGTCGACCCGCTCAGAACGGATGCTGATCCTGAAAAGGCATGGGATCGCATTCGCAGATCGTCAGCCCCGATCGGTACTGTGCTGATGAACCAGAACATCATCGCCGGAGTCGGGAATGTGTATCGCGCTGAAATCCTGCACCTGCTGCAGATGCACCCCGAACGCAGGGCCAGCTCACTGCAGCGGCGGGAATTTGATGCACTGTGGAAACTGACTGTGCAGTTGCTGCAGATCGGAAAGCGATACAACCGAATCATCATCGCCGATCCTGCTGACGTGGGTAAACCCCGGGGCCGCATGACTCGTGATGAACGCCTGCTGGTCTACAAAAAGGACTTCTGTTCGCGCTGCGATGGTCCGATTGAATCGTGGCTGCTGGCCGCCCGCAAAGTGTTCGCGTGCCCCCGTTGTCAGCAGAAGGGTCGCGCTCAGGGTGAAGTAACGGCCGACTGAAGATGTTCAGCGGGAGCCTGCAGTCGACCACCCAGGGCTCGCTGCAGCGTCAGTTGCGCGATATTGAAATCGGCGATGGACCGGGCATATTCACGGCGGGCGGCTGCCAGTGCCTGCAGTGACTGCAGCGCCTCCAGTGGCAACCCCTGACCATTCCGAATCCGCTCCAGATTTCGACGATAAGACTGCTCAGCAGATTCCACTGCCTGCAGCGCAGTCTCGATCTGCCTGCGGCCACCGGATACTCGCAGATGAGACTCTGTTACCTCGCGAGCCACCTGGTCAAGCATCTGCATCTGACGAGCCCGCGCCTGGCTGATCCGCGCTCTGGATTCCCGCTGCGACGCCTGTTCACCGAATCCCAGCTGTCGCAGTTCCCAGTATGCCATGGCATCCGCATCCAGCCGATCTCCCGAATTCCGCAGATCGCTTCCGAGCCCACCGGCGAGGCCGCCATAGCTGGCCGACAACAGCACGCTCGGAATCAGCGGACTGTGCCGTTCGCGGTTCAGTCGCTCGACCGCCTCGCCCACCAGGAAGCGACATTCCGCCAGCTCCGGTCGCGATGTCAGAGCTGTGGCAACCAGTTGCTGCACATTCTGATCAGCCGCAACCAGTTCGATGGGAATCATGCGAGTGTCAGCGGGCTTGAGCACGCCTGGCTGATTCCAGCGAACATGTTCGGCCAGCCGCGCGCTGGCTGCCGCCGCGGCTTCCTCCGCCCGCAACTGCTCACATCTTCGCAGTGCCAGCTCCGTCAGTGCACGATCATGATCGGCTGCGGTCCCGGCGCCACTCTTCGCGAACTGATCGGTCGTCTGCTCCAACTGCTCCACCAGTCCAACCACCTCATCGCAGATCGCCAGCTCCTGTTCCGCCCGCAGCAGCTCCATGTAGCCCACTCCGGCCGCCAGCAGCGCATCATTCAGTGCGGAACGCGCACCCTCCCGACGCGCCTGCACTGTCAGTTCCGCAATCCGCGGCTGAAAGATCGCGTCCGCTATGTGAAACTGCGCCACAACCCCGGGGACCGCCGGAGAACCAGCGCCGACCGCTCCCGCACCCAATCCCCCGTAAACACTGCCGCGACTGGTTTCAATGACGCTGCCAGCCACATCCTGAATCCGGCCTTCGTGCTTGTTGTAATTCAGTCCCGCTCGCAACGATGGCAGCTTCAGGGCCTTCGCACGATCGAGCTGGCCATAAGCCTCCTCAACCCGGGCTTTCGCAAACGCCGCCTCGGCACTGCGGCCGGAGGCCAGCGACAAAGCCGTGGCCAGATCCAGTCGGCTGATTTCCGTCACTGTCGTCGTCGCCGTCGCGGGAACATCAGAATGCTCCTGTGGCTGTGCGGACGGGGCCTCATCCGCTGCCGCCCGCGCCGCCAGTTCTGCAGGGCGATCAACAGGCAACTCCGCGGCGGAAACCGGCAACTCCGTGACTCCTGCCGGCATTGTGGGCACAACCAATTGACAACCGACAGTCCAGAAACAGCTCAGCGCGAGGATGACTGTCGCTCGTCTTGACATGGGTTCAGACTCTCAGCTCAGGTCGGTGTCCGCTTGCGGGCGAGGTGCAGCACATGGCGACTGCCGTCTACGGCGACGGAAAATCATCGCGCAACCGCCCGGCCTGAGAATCGACGTTCAAATGGCAGGGGACACAGACTTTACTGGTAGTAGCGATTGTGTCGGCGTGTCGGGAACCGGGCGGGCGTTACAGCCCGCCCAGGCTGCCTGTCTTACGGAGCTTTTCCTGCGGATTCCACTTTCTGGCCTTCCCGATAAGCGGCAGTATTTGCCGTAATGATGAGTTCGGCGTCCGACAGACCGGTCACAATCTCAACCTCTGTTGCCGTCCGCAGTCCCGTGGTGACGGGTTTCTTCTGCAGCACACCGTCTGGTCCAACCGCCAGACACACCGTGGCCCCGTCCTGCTGCACGACAGCTCCCTTTGGTACCACCAGCGCCGCGTCGTTGCGACCAACGATCAGTTCAACACTGGCGAACATTCCGGGCCGCAGAGTTCCCGGTGAATTTTCCAGATCGATTTCCACCAGCAGCGTGCGAGTCTGTTCGTCCAGCGTCCAACTGGTGCGGGAAACAGTTCCAATGAACTGCTGTTGCTGCAGAGCGGGGATTCGTACTTTGGCCGGACTGCCTGGGTGGATTCGTACAGCATCGGCTTCGGGTACCCGCGCTGTGACTCGCACCCGCGATGTTTCGGCTATGGTAAACAGTGAGTCTGACCCATTTCCGGTCCGAGCGAGGTCGCCGGGGTCGGCATTTCGGGCGGTGACAGTCCCCGCGAACGGGGCGCGAATCTGCAGATATCCGCACAGCGTGTGCAGTCGCTGCACTTCGGCTGCGGCGCTGTCGCGGCGGGCTTCCATGGCTTTCAGGTCCGCCTCTGCACGAATGTAAGCTGCGCGGGCTTCACCGCGTCGCGCTGCGGCAGATCGCACCGCCGCCGCCAGTTCCTCCAGCGAAGACTCAGCCGCCGCCAGTTTCTGCACAGCCTCTTCCGCCAGTCGCAGTGTGACCGCACCTGATTCTGCCAGCCCCTGCAGCCGCTGTGACTCGGACGTCAGTCGAGCAACTTCGGACTCGATGCGTCGCCGGCCGGCGGCTGCCTCGGCTTCGTCAGCTTCTGCCGAGTGTTCAGCCGCGAGGGCCAGCTGCACTGCTGCCGCCGCCTGACCAATCTCGGCCTCCGCCTGTCGCTGCAGCGCCTGCTTCTGTCTCAGCTCGTCCTCAAGCTCCGGTGCGTGCAGTACAGCCAGCAGTTGTCCGGGTTCCGTGCTGATGTCGTTGTTCGCCGGCTGCTGCTCGGCAGGTGCCGGATCCGTGGCCGGCCCCCGGACGCTGTCACCGATATCCACCAGCACCTGCTGGACGATACCGGCACTTCGCGGATAAATGTCCACCTGCATCCACGCCCTGATCTGACCGGGCTGCTCGGTCGTCTGGACAATGGGCTTTCGCTGCGGTCTGCCGGTTTGTACTCGCGGCAGTTCGGCAGCACGTACCCCGGCACCGGTGTCAGCCGTTGAGGCCGGATCAACCTGAGTCTGGCAGCCTGCCAGGGACAGCAGCAGCAGAATCGCTGTGGCAGGTTTGGAGGCCAGCCCGGAAAAATCGGTCAACATATCAGAGTTCCTCATCACGGACACCGCTTCCCGCATAATGCCGACTGTTCGGATCGAAGGGATGCAGCGATGCTGAGCTGCCCCGCGGGCACAGACAGGTATAGGCTGCCGGCAGCACCAAGAGAGCAGCAACAGTCGCTGCGCTCAGGCCACCCAGCACGGCAAGTCCCAAAGGTGCCGTCTGTGCACCGCCACTGCCCCAGCCCAGGGCCAGCGGCAGCATCCCCGCGAGCATTGCAGCACTGGTCATCAGGATTGCTCGTGAACGTTCCACCACTGCAGATCGCGCGGCCTCGGCCGCGGTCACCCCGGTTCGCCGCTGCTGCTCCGCAAAGCTGATCAGCAGGATCGCATTGGCCATCGATACACCCAGACTCATGATCACGCCGATGAACGACTGAATATTTACCGTGGTTCCTGTGACCAGCAGCAGCAGACTGCTGCCTGCCAGTACCGCGGGGACAGTGGCCACGGCAGCCAGCGCCAGCCGAAACGACTGAAAACTGGCGGACAACATCAGAAAGATTGCCAGCACTGCCAGCACAAGCCCCACTGCCAGTCCGCTGGTCATCTGACGCAGTGGCGGAATCTGACCGCGGAGCTCACAGGTGATGCGTCCAGGCTTCGGCTGGACTCCCGATTTTTCCAGTTCATCCTTCAGAGCATTGTCCTGCAGCAGCAGTCGCTGCACCACAGCATCCACGCGGGCTGCGGCTGCGCCGAGGTCGGTCCCGTCGATACTGGCTGTCAGTGACAACTCACGCTTCATGTTGTAACGATCGAATTCCCCGGGCATCTTTCCGGTACTGAGGTCCGCGACATCACGCAGAAGTACCGCACCGCCCTCTTTCTTCAGTACGGGGATCGCACCGAGATCGGCGGCGGATTTCAGAGCCGGCTGGGGAATTTCGACCTGCACCTGATAACCAACCCCGGTTTTCGGATCAGGCCAGTAACTGGGTACAACAAATCGGCTGGAGGAAGTTGCGGCCAGCACCGATCGACTGATCTGATCCGTGGTGGCCCCCGCCAGTCCGGCTCGTTCCCGGTCAATCTTCACGTCCAGTGTGGGATATTCCAGAGACTGGACGATCTGCACGTCCCTCAGCACCCGCTCACCCTGCAGCGCCGCCTGCAGACGCTGCGCGAAATCCCGGTTTTCTGCCACGGAACCCCCGCGGACAGCGACTTCCACAGGAGCCGCCGCACCGAAACTCATCACTTCGCTGATGATATCCGAAGGCTCAAATGAAAATCGCAGCTGCGGAAACTCCTGCAGAAATCGCTCCCGAAGTCTGCGTTTCAGCTCGTCTGTTCGCACGCCTGACCCATTTCGGAATGCCACCCGCAGTATCGCCTCCTCAGGCCCTCGCGAAAACTGGTATACGGAATTGACGGGAAATGAGGCCGGCACTGTTCCGGCGTAGCCCAGTGAAAGTTGCACATTTCCTGCACCAGCTTCCTGTTCGATCGCCTGCAGTACGCTGACGGCGTATCGTTCGGTGGCCTCCACATGAGTCCCGTCAGGAGCTCTCAGACGCAGTCGAAATTCACCTGTCTCCGCACTCGGGAAAATCTCCAGTCCCGCCCGCTGCACCGATTGCCACGAAGCCAGCAGGCACAGCACGAGGTATACCGGGACGAGCAACCAGCGCGCCCGAATCAGAGCAGCAGCCGTTCGCAGCAGTGCTGACGCCGGTCTTCCGCCGCGCTCGTCGGCCACACCAGCGGCTGTGCCGTGCCCTGCACGGAGCAGCCAGACACACAGCACGGGCACCAGCGTACTGGACAGCAGATACGAACCTGTCATGGAAAAAATCACGGCCAGTGCCAGCGGTGCAAACAGCTCGCGAGGAGCTCCCTGCATGAAGAATGTCGGCAGGAACACCGCCAGCATGCACAGCAGGGCCAGCAGTCGCGGTACTGCCGTCTGCTGATTGCCGCGCCAGACCGCCACGGCCACAGATCCCGTGCGACTCAGCTGCGTATGAATGTTCTCGATCTCGACCGTCGCTTCATCCACCAGTATCCCCACCGCCAGCGCCAGTCCCCCCAGAGTCATCAGATTGATGGTCTGCCCGGTCAGCCAGAGTCCAGTCACGGCAAACAGCAGGGCCAGCGGAATATTCAGGATGACCACGAGTGCACTGCGCCAGTCGCGCAGAAATACCAGTACCATCAGGCCGGTCAGGGCAGCTCCCAGCAGGCCCTCGGTCGACAGACTGGCGATGGCGCGAGTCACATACGGGGACTGATCGAACTCAAAGGAGACGCGGATGTCGTCAGGCAGCTCCTTCTGCATGGCCGGCAGGGATCTGCGAATCTGACTGATCACCTCCATCGTTGAAGCATCAGCGCGCTTCGTGGCGAGGATATAAACAGCGCGTCGGCCGTTGACCAGCGCGTAGCCGGTTGTCAGATCGGCCGAGTCTTCAATTGTGCCAATGTCCCGCAGATACACTGTATGCTCGCCCGTACGCACCGGAATTCGCCCCAGATCACTCAGATCCCGCGCCAGAGCATTGGTCGGGACAGCGGGATACAGATCCCCTATGCGGACGTTGCCGGAAGGAGCAATGGTGCTGCCTCGAGTCAGTGCGGTGATGATTTCATCCGGTGACAGTCCGTAAGCCTGCAGTCGTTCCGGATTCGCCCGGATCACAACGCTGCGTGCCGAGCCACCGAATGGTGGCGGAGCAGACACTCCCGGAAGCGATGAAAACATCGGTCGTACCCGAAACAATGCCTGGTCCTGAATCTCGGCCACGGTGCGAGTCCCGCTGGAAAGCACCAGATAGCCCACAGGCACACTGCCGGTATCAAACCGCATCACAAACGGAGGTACGGTTCCCGGTGGCATCATGGCCCGCGAACGATTGACATAGTTGATGGTTTCCGCCATCGCCTGCGCCATGTTCGTGCCGGGATGAAAGACCAGCTTCATCAGCGCGGTGCCCTGGACGTTGCGACTTTCCACATGGTGAATGCCGTTGACGTACAGAAAATGATACTCGTAATAATTCGTCAGCAGCCCTTCCATCTGGGCGGGGTCCATCCCTCCGTAGGGCTGACAGACGTAAATCACCGGCAGATTCAGAGCAGGGAAAATGTCCACTGACATCCGACGAATCGGCAGCTCCACACCACGGGCTCGCAGCCAGTCGTCAATGGCAGCCGGTCGAACTGCACTCAGTCCGATCAGCACCAGAGCCAGCAGGAGCACGACGACCGTTTTCGGACGCCGCAGCGCAAATCCTATCGGATTCATTGAGACCTCCTCTGCTGCGACCACGAGCGGTCACAGACAGCGCCCGCAGCAGCGAAAGCACCGCTCCCACACAGAGCGGATGTCGAGCACAGACAGCAGCAGTCTAGCCCGAAAACCGGAAACATGCCTCCGGCAAAAGCAGCAGTGTCGTAAAACGGCCACTTTTCCATGACCGGACTTTCCGGGATGATGCCTGAAAGCAACACGGACGCAATCCCGGCCTCGCCTTTTGACGACTCACACAGGTTTCATCATCCGGCGCTTGCATAAGCAGGCTCCGCACGACATAACACACGCAGGACGTGCGTGCGCCGTCTGCGATCCGGCGGGTTCACCGGCCTGCAGCAGACGGCCTTGGGTCTCAGGGGCTGCTTCAGTGCAATGTCCGTTCTGTAAACACGATGAAACCAAAGTCATCGATTCACGTACCAGCCAGGACTTTTCCATCCGCCGGCGCCGTGAATGTCTCAGCTGTGGACGCCGTTTCACAACCTACGAACGGATCGAAGAGTCGCCCATCCGCGTGATCAAAAAAGACGGAACTCGCGTGCCCTTCGACCGCGAAAAAATCCGGTCCGGGATTGAAAAGGCCTGCTACAAACGGCCCGTCAGCCCCGAACAGATTGACCGACTTGTCGGTGCAGTCGAAGCAGCCATCTATGAAGACGGCGAACGCGAAGTTCCCACGCGTCGGATCGGCGAACTGGTGTTCAGTGCCCTGCGTGATCTGGACAAAGTCGCCTTCGTGCGGTTTGCCTCCGTGTATCGCGAATTTCAGGACGTGCACGACTTTGTGGAGGAGTTGCAGCCGATTCTTGACGGGCGCAGACGGGATCCCAGGCCCTGATGTCTTCACAGATCGTGAACAATGCTGCCGCCTGGCTCCACGCCCGGCTGGTTTCCGTGCCCGCGCCTCTCCGCGCGGCCGTCGCGCTGATTGCCGGCATTCGGGCCGCAGACCAGTGGCGCTGGCCGACCGTCATCCCGGCTGCTGTGGCACTGGCCACACTGCTGCTGTCCCTGCCCTGCCGTCGCCGAGCACCGGTGACCGAACAACTGCTGCAGTTGACCTCCCTGCTCATGCTCGGAGGGATGCTCTGGTCACTGCACAGCTTCGGCAGTGATGGTCTCAGACCCGCCAGCATGCTGGAACGCAATCCGCACTTGCAGCAGTCGTCCATGCGACTCACCGGCACACTCGCCGGCATTCCTTCGACAGCCGTTGCTGATGCCGCACCGACACCCGCGGCCCCGGCCGCTGCTGTCGCCGCACCACAGGTCAGAATCCGCACACACTTCCTGCTCCACGCCGAATCCGCTGCCCTTGCCAGTCATACCGAATCACTCAGCGGCCTGTGCCGGATTACCGTGGACGGCGATGTTTCCCGGATGCTGAGCTGGGGGGATCGCGTGGAATTGACCGGTCGACTTGAACTGCCACCGGAGCCCATGAATCCCGGCGAATTTGACTATGCTCGCTACCTCCGTCGCAGCGGCATCTCGGCCGTTATGTTTCTGCGACACCCCGCTGCCATCCGCACGCTGGAATCCGCGGGTGTCTGGTCAGCCCGCGGAATACTCAACCGTTTTCGCAGCAGCACCGTGCAACTGCTGCAGCAGCACCTGTCGCCCTCCGGTCGCGCTGCAGCCGAAGCACTGCTGCTGGGCAACCGAGGCTGGATGAACAGCGAGGTGGAGCGACAGTACACAGTCAGTGGCACCATGCACCTGCTGGCCATTTCCGGCCTGCATGTGGGGATTCTGTATGTCTTCATTGTGCGTGTCTTCCATCTGCTGCTGGTACCGCGTTCCCGCGGGCTGGTGCTGGCAGCCACGGTGTGTCTGCTGTATGCCTTCCTGACCGACCTGCGTCCTTCGGTGCTGCGTTCCTCACTGTTCATACTGCTGTCCGTGATCGGACAGCTGCTGTGTCGGGAAATGCGACTCAGTACCCTGATCGGGCTGACCGTACTGATCCTCGCCATCATTGATCCGGCGGTGGCGTTTGATGTGGGTGCATGGCTCTCGTTCCTCGCAGTTGCGGCGCTCGGTTGGGTCTCTGCCGGTTCCGACCATGATCAGTCACGCTCCGCGCCCCCGGATGCCGTCTCATTCACACAGCGTCTGCTGCTGGCCGCCACAGCCGCAGCTCAGTGGACAATCCGCTGCAGTCGCCAGATGCTGGCCGTCACCCTGCTGTCCGCTCCTCTGGTGGCCTCCCAGTTCCATCTGGTCACGCTGACCGGTATGGTGGTGAATCTGGTGCTGATTCCGCTGACCACCGCTGTGCTGATCGCCGGGTACATCTTCGTTGCTGTGGGCAGCCTGATTCCACCGCTGGCCGCCATCGCTGCAGCACCGTTCAGCGGACTGCTGGAACTGCTGAATCTGGGTGTGGCTTACAGCGCTTCCGTGCGTTCCGGATATCTGCTGATTCCGGATCTGCCCGGCTGGTTTCTGCCGGTGTGGTACACGCTGCTGCTGGCCGCTGCCGCCACTCGACCACCGCTGCGACGCTGCCTGCAGTTGGCAATGGTCGGACTGCTGCTGATATTGTTCCCCGCGGTCTGCAGTCGCCCGGTGATCAGCGGCATGGTCTGCACAGTGCTCAGTGTGGGACATGGCAATGCCGTTGTTGTCGAAGCGGATGATCGAGTGATGCTGTTCGATGCCGGTGCCATGCATCGAGGCAAACGGACGGCCGATCTGATCGCCGGTTTTCTGTGGCACCGCGGACATCGCATGATCGATGCCATCATTCTGTCGCACCCCGATGCGGATCACTACAACGCGGTTCCTGATCTGCTGGACAGGATGCCCGTGGGGCAGGTGCTGGCCAGCCGCCAGTTTTTCGCTTCTGACAGCCCCGAAGTTCAGCGGCTTCTGACTGCTCTGCAGAGACAGCAGATTCCCGCGACCATTCTGCAGCACGGCGATTCCCTGCGTCTGGCGGAACTGCAGGTGGATTTTCTTCAGAGTCAGCAGGATTCGGCGGAGCTGGCTGACAACGAATCCAGCCTCGCCGCTGTCCTGAATTGCCGTGGCCAATCCATCCTGCTGCCCGGTGATCTGGAAGGCAGTGGTCTGCAGCAACTGCTCGGCCTGCTGCCCGCCTGCGGCCTGCTGGTCAGTCCGCACCACGGCAGTCCGGCCGCCAATCCTCCCGAACTGGCCCGCCAGGTCCGGCCCGCTCATGTCATCATCAGCGACCGGGATGAACGCCATCAGGCCCGGCTGCTGAAATCCTATCCGGAATCGCAGCTGCTGTTCACCGGCGTGGCAGGAGCTGTGGAATCCCGCATTGACGCGCGAGGCCGGCTGGTGGTTCGCAGTTTCCGCTGAGGCCGGATGATTGCCGCGGTGCCGGCACCGGTTGGACGATCGCCGGCTCCGGAATCCTGCCACACCCTGCCTCGCACAGCCTCATTCGGCAGTTTCTGCCACAGCTGCAGCAGCGAAAAGAGAAAAAACGCAGAGGCAGGTCCAGTGTCTGCCACATTCGGATGCCCCGATCTTTGCCCCGGGCACTCCCTCAGCAGATACTTCCGCCTTCCACAGTTTGCTACAGGCAGCCGACCTGATCCGGCCCAGGGCTTCCTTTGAGATGCACAGAGTCGTTGTGGATGAACCGTATCGGTTTGTCCCGCCTTATCGCAGCCGCTGGTTTTCCAAACTGTTTCGCCTCTGGCTGAAACCGTTCCTGCGACGGCGATACGGACTTGTCGATTACACCTTCACGGGCCTTGAACATCTGCGGAGCAGTCTGGCAGCCCGTGAAGGGATCATCCTTTGTCCCAATCACTCTCGCGACGCCGACCCCCTGCTGATCGGAATGATCTGCAAAACAACGCCCTGCCACGTGTTCAGCATGGCCAGCTGGCATATCTTCAAACAGTCGCCGATTGAAGCCGCAGTCGTTCGTATGCTGGGAGGCTTCAGTGTGTTTCGTGAGGGCATTGATCGCGAGGCACTGGATACAGCGGTGCGGGTCGTGGCCGGTGCCGAACGCCCGCTGGTGATCTTCCCCGAAGGCGTGATTTCCCGCTCCAACGATCGCCTGCTGCCGCTGATGGACGGCGTGTCCTTCATCGCGCGGATGGCTGCCCGCAAACGCGCTGAACAGGCCCCGACGTCCCGCGTCGTCGTCATCCCTGTCGGTATTCGCTACGAGCTGCTCAATGATCCGGTGTCCTCTGCCGGACCCTCGCTGACACGAATCGAACGGCAGACATTCTGGAACACTCACGAGGATCAGCCACTGCTCGATCGCATCCGCCGACTTGGCTCTGCCCTGCTGGCTGCCCGCGAAGTGGAAATTCTCGGTGAAGCCCGCTCGGGTCCCATCCGCTCCCGTATTCGCAGCCTGATCGACGATGTACTGCAGCCTTACGAACGCCGCTGGTTCGGCAGGCCACGCACAGGTGATGTGGTGATTCGAGTGAAGGATCTGCGAGTGGCGATTCTGCCCGAGCTGCTCCGCGGCAATCTTTCGCCACAGGAAACCCGCGAACGCTGGAAAGTCCTCACAAACTGCTACTACTGCCAGACGCTCTCGCTGTACCCCGAAGGCTATCTGGACTCCGGTGAACGCGGCGCGGTCACACCGGAACGGATTGTGGAAACCGTGCATCGCCTCGAAGAGGATCTCACCGACCGAGTCACGCTGCGGCCCGAATGGCGAGTCCATTTCAATATCGGCGAACCAATTCCTGCGGAGGCCGGAAAAAAAACTCGTGGCGAAGATCCGCTGCTGAAGGAACTGCGACAGCGAATGCTGCAACTGCTGGGAATCCAGGACTGGTGGCCCATGGAACCCATGACCGTGCTGGAACAGTAGCCTGCTGCTGCGGAGAATTTCCCTGATTCGCCGCATCTTCCCCCCTTCAGTCACAAACGTATGACAGGTCTGCTGCCGGAAGTTGAATTCCTCGTCGAGCCGTACCTGTCCGGCTCCCGCATCGATTCCTTTCTCGCAAAGCATCTGCGGAACTACACCACGTGGCGACTGCATCGCCTTGTCGCCGAAAACCTCGCGTGGATTGATGACCAGCCCGCGGAACCGCCCGATCGTGTGTTCACCGGGCAGCGGGTTCGCATCAGGCTTGTCGAGCCCCCGGATAAGCTGCTGGAACCCTGCCACACTCAGGTGCGGATTGTGTACGAGGATCCGTGGCTGGTCGTCGTTGACAAGCCCGCCGGCCTCGTGGCACACCCGGTCGGCGACTTTCAGGAAGGGACTCTGTCCAATGTGCTGCAGAGCCATCTGGATCGGCAGACCGCCTTTCGGGGGATGCTGCGTCCCGGTGTTGTGCATCGCCTCGATCGAATGACCAGCGGACTGCTGGTGACGGCCAAAGAGCACCTGTCACATCGTCTGCTGTCGATCGACTTTCAGCAGGGGAAACTCGCAAAGGCCTACGTTGCACTGGTGGAAGGCTCGCCGGACTTTGAGACACGGATGATCGAGCTGCCGATCGGGCAGCGTCCCGGCAGCAACAGTGTGCTCATGTCCGCCCAGGCGGATGCTCGCAATCGCCGACCGGCACGAACGCGAGTCACCGTGGTGGAGCGAAATGAGGGCTACTCGCTGGTTGAATGTGTGCTGTTCACAGGACGCAACCATCAGATCCGTGTGCATCTGGCTCAACTGGGGCATCCGGTGCTGGGAGACGAATATTACGGACCGTTCGGCACCATTCGCAAAGCCCCGCGCTTCGATGGTGACGACCCCACCGAACAGCGACACGCCCTGCACGCCGCGTCACTCGGATTTCTGCACCCCATCCTGCGCGAATGGATGACCTTCCACACTCCGCCCCCGGAAGACTTTCACACACTCGCCCTGACTCACCGCAGCGGGGAAGATTCTGCGTGATGACGCTGACTGCTGATCTCGGCGGCGGCAGCTTCTGCCGCTGCAGACGTTCCTGACTGACAGGATGCCGATTATCGGTCTTGAGATCCATCGGTTGGCAGAGCTAACCTGTGATTCCGTCGCTGCAGTACCGGTCTCTGCAGTCAGTCAACCGCCAATCGTCCCCGGTTTTTATCGGACATGACTCTGCAACCTTTCACAGAATGCCCGTCCGTTCAGCGGTCCTGCGTGTGGCCCCGCTCGGTGACGCTGCGTCTGTTGCTGCTGGTCTGCCCGCTGCTGTCAGGTGGCTGTGCAACGCAGTCCTACTCGTGTGGATCTGCTGCTGTCTGGAAAACAGCACCCGAACTGGCCGCCATCACGGCACCGCAGATTGAACGTGGCAGACGTCGACCGGTGATCGACGGATTTGGCTGGGTCTGGGGGATTCCTGCCAAACTGATCCTGTTCGATCGGCGCGTCGAAAATCATGCCGTCAGTCGGGAAACAGAAAACGCCATCGCGGCTTATCTGCAGAGCAACGAACTGGATTCGGTCAAAGTGCGGCTGAATCAGTATCGCCCCGGCGATGACTGGAAACGTCTGGTGGCCAATAAGTCCGTGGGAGCCGGCTGGAGGTATACCCTTGGAGTGCTCAGCGTGGTCGGTGAAACTCTGTTGCCCGGGCGGCTGTTCGGCGGTGATCACTACAATCCGTTCACCAACACGGTTCACATTTATTCCGACGTTCCGGCGATTGCGATCCACGAAGGGGGACATTCAAAGGATTTCGCCGGTCGGACCTGGAAGGGCACCTACGCGGCTGCTTATCTGATTCCCGGAGTCTCACTGTATCACGAATCGATTGCCACCGGAGATGCCATCGGCTGGCTGCGGGAATACGGTGACGCGGAATCGCAGCGGGAAGGTTACAACATTCTGTATCCCGCCTATGGGACCTATGTGGGCAGTGCGATAGGTGATCCGTGGGGAATTGGTTACATCGGCGGAGTCCTCGTTGGGCATGCCGCAGGTCGCTGGAAGTCCGCCCGTGTTCCGGATGATCCACCGCCGGAAAAAGTGCCTCCGGCTGAGTCCGCTGAGTCCGCTGAGTCCGCTGAATCAGTGCGGCAAATCGGGTGGCGACCGGGATCTCCGCCTGACGAATCGCTATAATATCGTGTCGTGCGACGGTGGCAGCAGCCGTCAGTTCGTGTGACCCCGTGATCCGCTTTTGTGCAGAAGGCTCCCCGTGTCAGCTGTTCCGGATACAACTCGTGTCATTCTGGCTCTGCAGCAGTGTCTGCCGTCTGTCATGCGGTGGGGCGGTGCCGTGGCGCGCCGCATGCGTCAGTACAATATTGCCGTGGACGGCAAGTCTTCCGGCAATGCCAATACGGATGCTCTGACTCTGGCAGACCTGACCGTTCAGGAGCTGCTGATTGCTGCACTGCGGGATGCCGATCCTGTGCTGCGACAGGTGCGCGTGCAGGGTGAAGAAACCACGGGCGATATGTCACGCTTTGCCAAGGACAGCTCGCTGGCTGTGGCTATTGATCCAATCGATGGCACTAAGCAGTATCGGGATCGAACCGGCAACGGCTATTCGCTGATCTGCCATCTGCATGATGAATTCAATCCACTCTATTCCCTCGTGTTTGCTCCCGATATGGGTCCGCAGGGAACCTGGGTGGAAGTGACGCCGACCAGAATTGTCTGCGGGCCGGATGATCCTGATCGCACCGCTCGTCAGGTGCTGGATACGCTGCCGGACCTGACGGCTCCCCGCACCAGCCCCGGCGCTGGTATCTACCTGATTGGTTTTCAGCACCGCGATGCTCAGCGAGCCCGCGAAGTGGATGCGCTGCCATGGAGAAACGGAACGCTTGCCGGTCGCACTTCCGACGAAATGCAGGGCAGCATCTATCCGCTGATGTCCACTGGTGAGTACATCGGTTCGCTGATTCATTCGCCCAATATTTACGACTTCCCGGTCTCGATGCATATCGCGCGAGTTCGCGGTGGCGACGCCGTCTGGGTGCACAATGGGCAGCCGGTTGACTATCGTTCGCTGTGGCTGGATGAACGAGCGGGCATGCTGCGATATCCGGGGATTGTGGCCTGCAGTGAAGATCCGGACGTACTGCAGGCACTGTGTCGCCTGTCTGCTGACTGGAATCCCGTTCGCTACGCGGACTGACCCTTATTTCTGCCAAAGCAGCGACTTTTATGCATCAGGTGCTGACATCTGCCGACGGCGTCGGCTTAAGACTTTCTGAGCTGCGCCAGGGTGGCGCAGATACGCTGCTGATGCTGCACGGGGTGGGTCGAGCCGGTCGGACATTTTCCTCACTGGCCACCATGTTTCCGGCGCGATTCCGCATCATGGCACTGGACTTTCGCGGGCATGGAGAATCCGGACGTGCCGGTGATGCCTATCGCATCGTCGACTATCTGCTGGATGCACTGGCTGCCATTGACGCTCTGCCTGGCCAGCTGGCTGTTTATGGACATTCCCTCGGTTCGCTGGTGGCTGCCGCTGCCGCCTCTGCTCGACCAGGTCGCATCAGTGCTGTGCTGCTCGAAGATCCTCCGTCAGCCGCCTTCTGGGCGGGACTTGCCGAGACTCAGTACCACCCCACATTCCAGGCCATGCAGAAGTGGGCGGGAAGACTTGATCTTTCCGTGTCAGAGCTGGCCGAGCAACTGGGGCACGAGGTTGTGAAGAGCTGGCCGGACGGCCGAGTCATGCGAATTCGTGATGTTCGCGACGCTGTCTCTCTGCGGTTTTCGGCTGCCTGCTGCCGGCAACTGGATCCGGCTGTTATGGCCACAATTCTGGCAGGCCGCTGGATGCAGGATTTCCGCTATGAAGAAGCGTTTGGCGGCGTCCGCTGCCCGGCACTGCTGATGAGAGGGGATGTTGCCCGCGGCGGTATGCTTTCGGATGAGGATGCCGCAGCACTCGCTGCTCTGCTGCATGATCCCGTGCGTCTTGACTTCCCCACGGCCGGACACCTTCTGCACTGGCAGGTGCGTTCTGAACTGGGCGGACTGGCCGGCGCATTCCTCGAAAGCCTCTGACAGCAAAGACCCGTGGATCATGACAAACGGACATCCGCTGGCTTCCGAGTGGGATCTGGATCCCGCCTGTGTCTACCTGAATCACGGATCGTTCGGTCCTTCTCCGCGGGTGGTTCGCGAAGCTCGGGAAGCGTGGAGTCGTCAACTTGAGCGGCAGCCGATGCGGCACTTCTGTCGCGAAATGGAGCTTGAGCTGGATCGGGCGGGCGCGGTGCTGGCGGGCCTGCTGCACACACAGCTCGATCGACTGGTGCTGCTCGATAATGCCACGTTCGCCATGAATGTCGTGGCAGCCAGTACTCCCCTGAAACCCGGCGATGAAGTGCTGCTGACGGACCACGAATACGGCGCTGTACGCAATATCTGGCAGGCTCGCTGCCGAGCCACCGGTGCTCGCACTGCTTCAGTCGCGCTGCCGTTTCCGCCACGCCCGGCCGAAACCGTGGCTGCGATCAGTACTGCCCTGAAACCTGAGACGAAACTGCTGGTCGTCAGTCATGTGACATCCGCTACGGCCTGCGTGCTGCCTCTTCGTGAAATCTGTCAGGCAGCCAGACAGCAGGGAGTTCCTGTCTGTGTGGACGGTCCGCATGCTCTGGCAATGCTGGACCTGCACCTCGACAGTCTGGGCTGCGATTACTACTGCGGCAGCGGTCACAAGTGGCTGTGTGGCCCGTTTGGCAGCGGATTTCTGTGGGTGCATCCGCGTCGACGCGATGCCATCCAGACTCCGATTGTCAGTTGGGGCGGCAGTATTGCCGGCCGTCCGGCTTCGTGGAAAGACAGCCTGCAGTGGCTGGGCACACGCGATGCAGCACCATTGCTGGCACTGGCGGATGCCGTCCGCTTCTTCACCCCGGATGTCCTCGCGGAATATCGCCGCTGGTCGCACGGACTGATCAGTGCAGCGCGGCAGCGTCTGCTGCAGATTCCGGATGTGACTCCGTTCTGCACACCGGCGGAAACCGATTTTGTCAGCATGGCCGCCGTGGAACTGCCGCAGACAGCCGGCTGGAAACCTGGCTATCACGGACATCCCGATTCGCTGCAGATTCAGCTGCGGGATCGGCACGGGATTGAGGTGCTTACGGGATCGTGGAGCGGTCGACGGTTTCTCCGGCTGTCAGCACACCTGTACAATACGCCGCAGCAACTGGAGCTGTGCACGGCGGCTGTGGCGGAAATTCTGCAGCAGGAACGCCGTGAAAGCTGACGGTCCGACAGCAGGCCTCAGATTCCAAAGCTCTCACGCAGCAGTTGCGGCATATGCTGACCAAACTGAAACGAACGGCCGGTTCGCACATTGTGAAATACCACCACAGCCGGACTGAACAGTGCCGCATCCATCGCATAAAAGTCGTGGTTGGCGGCCTTGAACAGCGACAGAAAGGTCTGTCCGTGGGCGGCTGAAGCACCGGAGGGAACTCGCGGACCAATCGTTGTGAGCAGGTCATCTTCGCAGCGGACCCACAGGTTTACCGTAGCTCCGTAAAGAATCGCGTCGTTGGTGCGACCGATACCCTGCAGGTCATGTTTTGCCACCGGTGGCAACGGTGCCACACCGGTGCCGCTGATCAGTACATCCAGCGGGAAATGCAGCGAGTGCAGCTTGTGCAGCGCTGTTTCAACTGAGCGTGCCACGACCTGAATATTTCCGGCCTGCGACGCCGTGCGGGCGACTGCCAGCTGCAGACGACAGTCTTCCGGCAACTGATTGCGAATGCTGTCAATCGCCGCGGCAGTCGGCAACTGGCCGGCTTCGAGCACCCCCACGGCGTGCTCCGGGCCAGCGGCACCGGATTCCGTCTCCGGCAGCTCTGCGAACAGCTCCTCACTGCGAGCCACGGCCCGCATCGGTCCGGAACCCATCGCGAAGTAGTCATCAGTCTGAATCTTCCAGCCCGCGTACTGACTGCAGAGACATGCCGGTATGGGTTGATCGGTCTGCACCCACACCTGCGGCAGGGACAGTTCACCTGTGGCCGGAGTCAGTCGCACATCGGCGAGGTCGGCAAGGCAGACGCGAGCCAGCAGCAGCCCCGCTTCCAGACCACCCTCTGCGGCCACTCCGAAATCCAGCACTTCGGCACCGGCAGTCTCTGTGGCGGTGATTCGCAGCACCTGAGCTCTGGATCGCGCGGTCTGCAGCAGTGCGGCGGCTCGGGAATTCAGCAGCAGTTGTGAGGCAGTCATCAGAGTGTACCGATTCCGCGTAAAGGAGATTGTGTGTCAGGGTGTGGGACTGAAAGGGTCCGGTAGTGTAGCCGCAGTGTGGGGCTGGCTGTACCGGCCAGTCTGCGGGATGCCCTGCTTCCCGCAGCCCGGATTTCACGGGCTCCCTGAATTCCAGTCCCACGCCCATCTCGAAAAATACGCACTTCGAGTAACATTCGGCGGATATGAACTCATCCCTGCCGATTCCACATCATCACCCATCCTGCCTGCCTGTAGAGCAGTTGCTGGCCAACTGCGTGCTGCGCACCAGTCGTCACAGCGGCCCGGGAGGACAGCATCGCAACAAGGTTGAAACGGCGGTTGAGCTGATTCATCAGCCGACCGGGATTTCCGGATTCGCCGCCGAAACTCGCAGCCAGGACACCAATCGCCAGACCGCTTTATTCAGACTGCGACTGCTGCTGGCGGTGCAGCTCAGAACCACGGCGGCTGCGGAAGTGCAGCCGTCTGACCTGTGGCAGCGACGCTGTCAGAAACAGCGAATCGTCTGCAATGATCGCCACTCCGACTTTCCGGCACTGCTGGCCGAAGCCCTGAATGCGATTGATGCAAAGGAGTATGATGTGCGGCGAGCGGCAGCAGCCCTCGGCTGCTCGACCTCACAGCTGGTTCGGTTTGTGGCGCGAGTTCCCGATGCGCTGCTGATGGTCAATGCCGCCAGGCAGAAGCAGGGTCTCGGGCGACTGCTGCCCTGACCCTGCCCCGACCGCCGCCGGATATCAGGTGCCCCAGTTACCGCTGCCGTCCCAGCCGGCGACACGCGACAGAAACTCGGCTGCACCCCGCGAAAACTCAGCAAACAAATGCTCGCCCTTCTCCGCAGTGGCATGCTGCGGCGAACCCATATGACCCGGCACCGTGCGGTCCTTCGTCGTCCAGCCTCGGTACGCCGGCTCAAATCCGAATTCCACAGGGACCGTCTGCAATCCGGAGATTTCCTTCACCAGCTGCGGAGCAATCCGCAGGATCATGGATGTCTCCCATTCACAGGCGTGACCCATCGAATGCTGCACCAGATC
>Ga0255095_1000409_pt1 | contig 22524 bp, 18 predicted proteins | sample Colum_Law_RepC_8_2_FD_188435 | JGI IMG/M metagenome (GOLD analysis project Ga0255095, IMG submission 188435) | Freshwater microbial communities from Columbia River, Oregon, United States - Colum_Law_RepC_8d | ecosystem: Environmental > Aquatic > Freshwater > River | place: USA: Oregon...
GGGTGCGGGGCGGGTGTAGAGAGAGGGGGTCATGCCGCGACTCGTCTTCGACATCGAAACCTCTGCCGTGGGACTGGAAAACTTCGACGAGGTTCAGCAGGAGTACCTTTTCCGCGAGGCCGAACGTCAACCGACCGAGGAAGACAAGGCACGCAAACGGGCCGAGGTTTCGCAGCAGTTCAGCTTGTGGCCCTTCACCGCTCAGGTGGTGTGCATCGCCATGATCAATGCCGACTCCGGCAAGGGTCAGGTCCTCTACCAGTCCGATGACTTCGATGAGGAAGCCCTGGACTCGGCCGAATCCGAGAACTCCGGTGCTGCGGTGGAATTTGCCCCGCAAGTCGACGAGGTGGAACTCCTGACGGCCTTCTGGGATGTCGCCAAACGCTACGACAGCATCGTGACCTTCAACGGCCGCGGCTTCGACGTGCCCTTCCTGTACCTGCGCTCAGCGTTGCTCAACGTGCCCATCACGCGCAAAGACTGGCTGGGTTACCGCTACCAAACGGAGCCCCACTGCGATCTGGCCGAACAGTTCACCTTCTACAATGTCAGCGGCCGCGAGGGAGCCGCCCGCAAGTTCAACCTCGATTTCTACTGCAAGGCCTTCGGGATCCCTTCCCCCAAGGCCATGGGCATCAGCGGCATGGATGTCAGTTCCTTGCTGGCCGAAGGCCGCCACCGAGACATCGCCGAATACTGCCTGCGGGACGTGGTCGCCACGGTCGAACTGCACAAGGTCTGGGAAGAACGCCTCAAGGGCATCAAGTGATACGGTCATTCACTGTTTCGCTGACCGCCGGGTTGTCCACCTGCGTGTTTTGACTTCAACGCTCTCCCCCATACCCTCATCCCCATGCATATCGTCCGCGCATCGGATGCCGACCATGACGCGCGCCTGAATCAGGCCGCAGCCGCCTCGTCCCTCTTCGACCCCGTCATTGAGGAACGCACGCGAGCCATCATCGAGGCCGTCCGCACCCGCGGTGACGCCGCCTTGGTGGAGTTCACCCAACGCTTCGATGGGGCCACCCTCACGCCGGAGCAAATCCCGGTGACCCAGGCCGAGCGGATGCAAGCTTCACTGAAGGCCGGCCCTGAATTGCGGACCGCCGTCACCGAATCAGCCAAGAACATCGCGGCCTTCTCGAAACGTTCTCGCCGTCGGGACTGGTCGGCCAAGAACTCCCATGGAGCCCAGGTGGGCGAGGTGTTCCAACCCTTCCAACGGGTCGGCGTGTATATTCCAGGCGGCACCGCCCCATTGGTCTCGACCGCACTGATGACCATCACGCTGGCCAAGGTTGCGGGATGTCCCGAGATCGTGGTGTGCACGCCGTGCGGCAAGGACGGCACGATCAATCCAGCGCTGCTCTTCGCTGCCAATGTCGCGGGTGCCACCGAGATCCATCGGGTCGGCGGCTCGCAGGCCATCGCCGCGATGGTGCATGGCACCGAGACCATCCGGCCGGTCCACAAGGTTTTTGGTCCTGGCAACGCCTACGTCGTCGCGGCCAAACGCCTCCTCTTCGGGCATGTCTCGGTCGACCTCTTGCCGGGGCCCAGTGAAACCCTGGTGTTGGCCGACGACTCGGCCGACCCCCGCTTCATTGCGGCCGACTTGCTCGCCCAAGCCGAACACGGTTCGGGCCACGAACGCGTCTGGATGGTCACCACATCAGCCAACCAACTGAAGGCCGTTGAAAAAGAGATCGCCCGCCAACTGCCCACACTGGGGCGCCGGGAATTCATCCAGAAGGTCCTCGACGCCAACACCTGGTTGATCCAAGTCCGCGACCTCGATGCGGCCGTGGCGCTGGTCAACCGACTGGCCCCGGAGCATTGCGAAATCATGACCCGGAATCCTCGAGCTTTGGTTCCGCGGATCCATGCCGCCGGAGCCATTTTCCTTGGGCAGGGTTCTCCCACGGTTCTAGGCGATTATGTCGCCGGGCCCAGCCACGTGCTGCCCACCGGCGGCGCGGGCCGCAGCTTTGCCGGACTCACCGTGGACCAATTCCAGCGCCGCACCAGCGTGGTAGAATACTCCAAGCCCGCCTTGCGCAAGGCGCTCAAGGGAGTCGCCGCCTTCGCTGGATTGGAAGGACTCGATGGTCATGGTCGTTCGGCCGCGATACGGCTCGAAAGCAAATCGCAGGGGCGTTGATCCGTGTTCTGGCGGTCCGGCTTGTTCGCTCATCGCTCCTGTGTTCCCATTCCCGCCAATGACTCCAAAACGCCCGCAATCCTCGACGGGATTCCTGCTGAGCCTCGCTCTGCTGGCTGCCGGCTGCGTCACCGAACCGGTGACCGGGCGAAAGCAGTTCATGGTGACCGGGGCGAGCCAGGAGGTATCCCTCGGCCTAAGCGCCTTCGAGTCGCTCAAGAAGGAGACCCCCATCAGCAAGGACGCCTCTCAGAAGGCGCTGCTCGAAAAGGTGGGCCGACGCATCGCCGCGGTGGCGGACATGCCCAATGCCCAGTGGGAGTTCGTGCTCTTCGACAGCCCGCAGGCCAACGCCTTCTGCCTACCCGGCGGAAAAGTCGGTGTCTACACCGGCATCTTGTCCATCACCCGAGACGAGTCTGGATTGGCCACCGTCATCGGACATGAAGTCGCCCATGCCGTGGCACGCCATGGCGGAGAGCGCATGAGCGTGGCCAAAGGCATCGAGCTGGCCGGGATCCTCGGCGGTACGGCCATGTCCCAAAGCGAATACGGTCCGTATTTTCAACAACTCTACGCGCCGGTTTCCCAAGTCGGCGTCGCGCTGCCGCACAGCCGGATGCAAGAAAGTGCGGCCGATGAGATCGGTCTCATCCTCATGGCCCGCGCCGGCTACGATCCCAAACAGGCTGTGGGTTTCTGGCAGCGCTTCGCCGCCCACAATCAAGCGGCCGGTAGCCAGACACCGTGGTTTCTGCGGACTCACCCCGTGGACCAGCAGCGCATCGCCAAGATCCAACAAATCCTTCCCAAGGCACAGGCCGAGTTCCGGCCCGCCAACCCGTAATTCCTCATGAAGCCCACTCCAACGATCCTCCCAGCCACCCTGCTGGCCCTTCTGGCGTTGACCACCACCCTTGGCTGCGGTTCCTCCGGTTCGAAGGCCAAAGCCCGAATGATCGAGCCTCAGGGCAACGAGGCGGTGGTGACCTCGACTGGCCTTCCCTACCGCCCCACGGCTCCGGTGTTCGCGGTGGATCCGCCGGCTGGCTTCCGTCCGGAACTCAACCCACCAGCCCCGCTCAGCTCCGTGCCCAGCCTCAAGCCAACCACCCTGTTGTTGGCGTCACCGCTGCGTCCTTACCGGGAACCCAAGGCCACGAATGACTGGGTCACCGCCGCCAAGGGATGGCGGGGCACACCATTCGTCGAAGGCGGATCAGACCGTCAGGGAGCCGACAGCGCGGGCTACGTGGTGCAGCTCCACAAAGAGGTTGCTTCAACCGCGGTAGCAACGACCCCGGCCGAAATATGGACCTCAGGCAAGCCCGTGGGCATCGCCGCGTTCGAACCAGGCGACATCGTCTTCTTCGGCGACCTCAACTCCCTATCGCCCATCCATGTGGGCGTTTATGTGGGCGACCGATCGTTCACCCACAGCAGTGTGGGCACCGGGGTGAGCTTTGCCTCGCTGGATGACACCTACTGGAAGCCCCGCTTCCTCGGAGCCCGCCGGCCCCAGCGCTGAGCGCCTGTTTGAAGAAAGCCTCAGTCGTTCGAACGGTTTACCTGGGCAGCGCCTCGGGCAGGTCCGCGATGGCATAAACCATCGCAGCCATGGCCGCTGAACAACGGGCCAGCGCTTCCGGATCCACCTTGTCCACCGTGTCGGCCTCGGTGTGGTGCACTCGGAAATAACGAGCCCGGTCCACGTGCAAGGACATCACCGGAACTCCCCGCTCCAAGAGCGGCGCAATGTCGGCGGCCACTCCCCGAGAATCCGCCAGACCTGCCCCCAATCGCTCCCCCAGAAAGGCGTGCACCGGTGCCAGCATCGCTCGGGCTGCCTCGCTGCCGGTGAAACCAAAGCCCTTGGGAGTAAATGTACCGGCATCGGCCTCGAGAGCGACGATGTGCCGCCCCAACTCGGCGACGTGCGCATCCCGATAACCCTGGGCTCCACGACCGCCCCATTCTTCATGGGTCCATAGCACACAACGGACGGTGCGTCGCGGCTGGAGGCCGAGCTTCTTCATCCAACGCACCGCTTCCCAGGCCGCCACACAACCACCGCCGTCATCCTGGGCCCCCTGACCCACATCCCATGAATCAATGTGCCCACCGAGCACCACGACTTCATCGGGTTTTTCGCGACCCCGGATTTCGGCGATCACATTGCGGTTGGTCACCACGCCACGCTCAGCCGCGGACATTTCCAGACGCAGTGTGACCGGACGGCCACGGGCCACCTCCCGGGCAATGCGTCCGGCGTCTTCCGGGGTGAGGGCTGCGTGCGGGATCTGGGTCACCCCGTCCTCATAGCGCATGGCCCCGGTGTGCGGCGTCCGCAAGGCATCATCGGCCACCGATCGGATGAGACTGGCCACCGCACCCGCCTTGGCCGCCTCGATCGCTCCCTGAGATCGGAAGCGGACCGTCTCGCCGTACTCGGTGAAAGGCACATTGAAGACAACAATCCGACCCCGGATCTCGGCGGCGCGCTGCGCCAACTCGGCGAAATTGGTCACCACGCTGACCGGAGCGGTGATGCCGCCGGGCGGCGTGCCCACACTGCCACCCAAGCCCAACATCGGAAGTCGTTCACGGCGGGGCGACAGCATCTCGACCGATTCGATCCCGCGTTCCCAGCGGGGCACGACCACTGGTTCCCCGTGGACATTCTCCAACCCGTCGCGGCGCATCCGCTCCAGAATCCAATCCACGGCCGATTCCAGAGCCGGTGACGCACTCGGGCGCGCTCCGAAGGTGTCGCACAATTCAGCCAAGCGATCCCAACCCTCACGGGAAGCCTCCATGGCGGACACCAGGCGATCCATCGCCGCGCGAGTCTCGGGCGGCAAAGCGGTTCGAAGTGGAGCCTTGGCCGGAGCCAGGGAACGCCAGCGAATTTGGCGCAAAGCGGCTGTGGTGCTCCAAGAAGCCAACCCCAAAGGTTTGCAGCGCTCGATCTCGCCCTCGCGCAGGGACAGAGTCTTGCCGCGTGTGTCCAAATCGATGATTTGCTTGCCGTCGAGCCACACCGCCACGTTGGTGCTCACCACGCGCAACTTCAGCGCATACCAACGACCGCTCTCAAAGCGTTCCAAGTGGGTGGTGCTGTTGCTGTTGGCCGATTCGCCGTCGATGTTCGACAAACCCACCACACTGCCGCCCCAGCCTCCGACGATGAGCGACAAGTGATTGGTGCCCACCGGGAAGGTCAGGCCGCAGAAGAAGTCGATCCCCAAGACCCGCTGTGCCTCCAGGGATAGTTCGTAATCGACGGTCGGAAAATCGTTGGTCCAGTTCACACCGGTCAGGATGCCTTGGTTGAGGATCAAAGTGCCGTCGCGCACCTCCACCTCACCGGCACCGGCAAAGGGGGTGCTGGCCCATCCCGCCTGGGTCTTGCCGTCAAAGAGCGGTGTCCAGGTTTCTTCGACCGCCAGCAACCCACACGGCATCTTCACGATTGCCAACAACCATCCCAACACCCAAAGACGGCCCTTCCAGTGGTTCATACGGACACCATGCCCCGGGTCGGGCTTTGGCACAAAGCAGAAGGCGATTTGAAGGAGGTCCGCGAGTCCGAATTCGGCGTGTCTTCCCGGCGGCTCCCGCTCCTGATACGATATTGGCCTCGTGACCGAAACGGCTGCCCCTCCTCCGCCCCGTCTGCCCGAACTGCTGGCTCCCGCCGGTGACTGGGACTGCGCCCGCGCGGCCGTAGAAAACGGCGCCGACGCCATCTACTTCGGACTGGACCGCTTCAACGCCCGCATGCGGGCCCAGAACTTCACCGAGGCCGACTTGCCCGCGCTCATGGAGTTTCTGCACCGACGCGGCGTCCGCGGCTATGTCACCTTCAACACATTGGTCTTCACCGACGAACTGGCCGACGCGGAGGATTATCTGCGCTCGGTCATTTCGGCGGGCGTCGATGCCGCCATCGTGCAAGATGTCGGTATTTGCCGACTGATCCGCAAGATCTCACCCGATTTCCCCATCCACGGATCCACGCAACTCACCGTCACCAGCCCGGCCGGCGTGGAGTTCGCCCGCTCGCTGGGGTGCGAGCTGGTGGTGCTGGCCCGCGAGAATTCCATCCGGGAGATCGAAGCCATCCAAACCGCCCAACGCGATCAAGCCTCGGTGGCCGGAACCCCGGCCCCATTGCCGTTGGAGGTCTTCGTGCATGGTGCATTGTGTGTCGCCTACTCCGGACAATGCCTGACCAGCGAGTCTCTCGGTGGCCGCAGCGCCAACCGCGGCGAATGCGCCCAGGCTTGTCGCATGCCCTACGAGCTGGTCTCCGACGGCCAGACCGTGGATCTTGGAGACCGGCGCTACTTGCTCTCGCCCCAGGATCTTTCCGGGCTCGAAGTCCTGCCAGATCTCGTGCGGGCCGGAGTCCGATCGCTCAAGATCGAGGGCCGTCTCAAGTCGGCCGAATACGTGGCCAGCATCACCCGGGTTTATCGGCGGGCTCTGGACCAATTGGCCGCTTCAGCATCGGCCGGATCCTCTTCGGAGGCTCGCTACGAACTGGAAATGGCCTTCAGCCGCGGGCTCTACACAGGATGGTTCCGGGGCATCAACAATCAGGAACTGGCCCATGCCCGCTTCGGCAAAAAGCGGGGCGTCTATCTGGGCGAGGTCTCCGCCGTGGGACCCAATGCCGTTCGACTCCGGCTCGAAGGCCCGCTCAAACCCGGTGATGGTGTCGGCTTCGATGCGGGACGACCTGATCTGCCGGAAGAAGGCGGCCGCATTTACGGCGTACGCCCCCTGCGGGATGGCTTCGTGGAGTTGACCTTCGGAAGCGGAGCGGTGGATTTCCAACGTATCGAAGTCGGACACCGCCTCTGGAAGACCGATGATCCCGAGCTGAACCGGGACCTTCGCAAGACCTTTGAAGGCGAGGCCCCGCGGCAAACACGCCCGCTGCGCTTCGAGGTGCATGGCAGCGCCGGAGCGCCCATGACCTTGATCGTGCGGGACAGCGAGGGTCACGTGGTGCAGGTGTCATCATCGATCTTGCTGATGGTGGCGCAAAAGCGGCCCATGACGGTCGAATCCCTCGGCGACTCACTCGGGCGTTTGGGCGGCACGCCCTTCCACATCGGGGGCATGGAGGTTCATCTCGAAGGCGCACTCATCCTGCCCGTCAGCGAACTCAACCGACTGCGTCGCGAGGCCATTGCCCAACTGGAGATTCTGCGCGCCGCCCCACGCATCTGGAACCTCCTCCCTGCGGCACCAGGATCCCATTCGGTGGCAGCCGCCGTCCGGCCCGACAGCAGCCCCACAGTCCCATCGACCACAGCCGCGAAGACGCCCGAACTCATCGTGCTGGTGCGTTCGCTGGCGCAGTTGGATGCGGCCCTACGTTGCGGAGTCACCACGATTTACTGCGACTTCGAGGATCCGAAGAAATACCGCGAGGCGGTGACGACCTTTCACACGGCCTATGGCTGTAGCGTGGCTCCCGGAGCCGCACGCCCCGAAATCTGGGTGGCACCACCCCGCGTTTTCAAACCCGGCGAAGAGTGGATTCTCAAGCAGGTGCTTTCGAGCAACGCCGATGGCTACTTGGTGCGAAACCCGGAGCACCTGCGCTTCTTCGCCGGTCAACGCAGGCGCGGGGATTTCTCACTCAATGTCGCCAACCCGTTGGCGGCCGATTGGTTCATCACGCATCAGCAACTCGAACGCGTGACGGTCAGCTACGACCTCAACGCCGAGCAGGTGGCCGGGCTGTTGCGGGCAGCACCTCCCGAGTGGTTTGAACTGACGCTCCACCAGCACATGCCCCTCTTCCACATGGAGCATTGCGTTTTCTGCGCCTTCCTCTCGCAAGGCACGGATTACACCAATTGCGGCCGTCCTTGCGACCAGCACGTGGTCAAACTCCGGGACCGCACCGGCGCGGAACACCCGCTCAAGGCCGACAGCGGCTGCCGCAATACGGTGTTCAATGCCCGGGCTCAAACCGGAGCCGAATCCCTGGGCCGCTTCCTCGAACTCGGTGCCCGGGTCTTCCGGATCGAATTCGTGGACGAAACGGCCGAACAGGTGGCCACGGTCATCGGCCGCTATCGGGCCTTGCTCCGCGGCGAGATCACCGGCCAGGCGCTGTGGCAGGAACTCAAACTCTCCAGTCAACTCGGCGTGACCCGAGGCCAGTTTGAAACGACAGAGGCGCGGAAGGTGTTCCCCCGCGCCTCGTCTGATCGCCTCTGAATGCGTGAACCCTGGACCGGAGCGTTCCGGCTCAGTTCAACGGCTTCCAGTTCACGTAGCGGTAGCGATCCCAGACCCAACGGAAGTCCGGGTTGCGCGCGGTGCCACCGGCCCAGTAGAAGCTGTCTTTTCCGGCACCGGAATCCTTCGCCGCCTTGATGGTCGCGCCGTCCACCCACTTGTGGCTTTCGGAGTGACCGTCTTGGAACCCGAAGGTGCTGACCTGGCCATGGAAAATGGTGAAAGGATCAACCCACCCCGGCGGCGCCGTGTTGATGACCCAAGTGCCCATGTTGTAACCGCGCGAATCGGCCTCCTCGACAAACACCATGCTTTCAGACGGGTTGGTGACCTCGGACTCCTTCTTGTAGGGAATGGAGGCATCCCATTGCCCGCCGTTCATGCCATTGGCCTTGGAATAACTGTCGAAGGCCCATCCCCTGCCTGGGGCCAGCTTCGTGCGCGAATCGCCCGGGCAGTGATAGACTTGATAGCCCGGGCAGTACTGCTGCAGCGGAGCGTTGCTCATGCCGTTGTAGACCCGACGAAGAGCCTCGGCCTGAGTGATGCCAACAGCGAGGCCCGGCATGGGACTGCGCCAATAGCCACCACCGACCAGGTCCACGACCGCGTTGTTGATACGGACTTGGAGAGGCATCAGGTCGGACTGGTTGTCGTTGGAGTACAAAATCCAACCGAGCACGAGCTGCTTTTGGTTGCTCACGCAATTGGCCCCGGTGGCCTTCATGCGAGCACGACCCAAAGCCGGCAGGAGCATTCCGGCCAGGATGGCGATGATCGCGATCACCACCAGGAGTTCGATCAAGGTGAAACCGGCACGACGGGCCGGCAGAAGAGTCGTTTTCATGGGCAGTAGGGTTAGGGAATGCGTCACCCTCGATTTGGGCAAGCCAAAAGAGATTCAAGAATCACAACTTGCGACCGTGGCCAAAACCCGGATGACGAACCCCGTCTGAATGGCAAACCAGACTCGGATGAACTCGGCTGGCTTGAATGGATGGGTTGTTACTGAATTTTTAACCCCTCAAACGAGGAATTTTAGTATTCCGTTTTAAGGAATTTGACCCATGTTTTGCCCATGCTGTCAGTCGTGGACACCAGCGACATTTCCGCGGTCCAAACCGAAGTCCAATTCATTTTTACGTCTCTTTTCCCACAGGGAGACTCTGGCTTCATTGTTCGAAGCTTCGGTTGGTACGAGCAGCTTTTTCGAGGCAAATACCCTGGGTTCCAGGCCATTGATGCCAGATATCACGATTTTGAGCATACGTTGCAAGGAACACTCTGTCTGGCCCGCCTGCTGCGCGGACGCCACATCGCAGGCATCCAACCCCTTCTGACGCCCCGGATCTTTGAATTGGGTCTGTTGGCGATTTTGATGCACGATACCGGTTATCTCAAACGCAGCGACGACCTGAAAGGCACGGGTGCCAAATACACGCTGACGCATGTGCGCCGCAGCGTTGAGTTCGCTCAAATTTTCCTGTCGGAAAAAGGATTCAGCACAGAGGACATCCATGCGGTGCAAAACATGATTCGATGCACCGGCGTCAATGTGGACCTGAACACCATTCCGTTCGCCAGCGAATGCGAGAAAGTCACCGGGTTTGCCCTCGGAACTTCCGATTTGCTCGGGCAAATGGCGGCGGCGGATTACGTGGACAAGTTGCCGGCCCTTTATCTGGAATTCAAAGAGGCGTCCGAGTTCAAGGAAATCGACCTCACGCCTTCGGTGGTATTCCAGAGCGCGGACGACCTCATGTGCAAAACGCCGGGATTTTGGAAGGGCTATGTCTGGCCCAAGATGAACCAGGATTTTGAAGGCCTTTACCAGTTTCTGGCCCACCCCTATCCCGACGGTCCCAATGCTTACCTCCATGCCATTGAGATGAATCTGGCACGTATGTCCCGACTCTCGGCCGCCGAGAAATAGGAGTCAGAACACGCTAGGAATCAGGCAACGACTTCTGACAGAAAACGCATTACAGGCTGAAATTCTGCTTCGAATGGCCCGGGCTGCTTTCGCCCTCATCGGACCGGTGATGAACAACCGTTCAGAAAAAGTGCGGGATAAACCGGCTGCCATTGCCGGTGATGCGGGAACGGTCTTCGCGAATGCCCAAACCACAGGCCTCATGGGCCACGATCCAGACGCCGCAAATCGGGTAATTGCCGTCGAAGCACGGAAGCGTTGCCGCCTCCTGGAGGATGAACCCCTCGCCCCCGTAGTCGCCGCCGGTTTCCTCGATCCTGTGGTCGCCTCGGAAGAAGGTCACATTGGCTCCCTCACGCGACAGCTTCGGTTTGCGGACGAATTCCCCGCCAAAGCGCTTCCGATTCGCCGGCGTGTCGGCGTAGGCGGGCAGCAGGTGCGGATGGCCCGGTAACAATTCCCAAAGCACGGGCAAGAGCGCCTTGTTGGAGAGCAGCATCTTCCACAGAGGCTCAATGAACCGGGTCTTCGTGGAAGGCAAGTGCTTGGAGAACTCGTCGCTCCACATCCATTCCCATGGGTAGAGCTTGAAGCAGGCCGAGATCTCCCGACCTTCGAAATCGACGAACGCCGCCCTGGCCGAATCGTAACCGATGTCTTCGACGAAGAGCGATCGGGTCTCCAGCCCGGCTTGATGACAGGTGTCCTGGAGGTAGAGCACCGTCTGGGCATCTTCGAGGTGCCCCTTCAAGCCTCCCAACCACACCGGCCCCGAGTGGGCGGTCGCAAACGACTTCCAGGCCCCGATGAGCTTCTCGTGAATGCTGTTGAACTGGTCGTGCAGCCCACCGAACTCCCGGAGCCAGTACCACTGCGCCACCGCGGCCTCGACCAGGGCCGTCGGCGTGTCCGCGTTGTATTCGAGAAGCCGGGGTGGGTGGATGCCGTCGTAGGCGAGGTCGAAGCGCCCGTAGAGACTGAAATCGTCGCGGTTCCACGAATCGACGATCGCGCCAACAGCCGAGGCCGACAAACCGAACTCGTCAAAGCGTCGCGTCGTAATGACATGCTCGACGGCCTCGAGGCACATCGCATGAAGGGTGTTCCCGGCGGCCTCCAACACATCAATTTGCGCGGGCGAAAACCGGTAACTGGCCGATTCGTCCCAATAGGTCACGCCGTCGGGGGTGTGGTAGGTCAGCCCCACCTCTTCAACGCGGGACGGCCAGTCGGGCCTGGGAGTTTGCGTGAGCCGTTGCATCAGGAAGAACTGGTGGAATGCGCGCTGGAACCAAAACCACCGCGTGAAGTGGTGGCCGATCCCGATGCGGTGGATCCCGACGGGGCCAACTGCGCCTTGGCCGATTGGGACGGGCTACTGGCAGACACGGCCGGATAGACGTGGGGATTGGACTGAAAAACACCGCCGTAATAATAGCCCCGACCCGACACGAAGTGACCGTAGGGCATGGGATACCAGCCATGATAAGGCGCATGGTAGTAGCCCTGGGACGGCTGGTAGGTGTTGTTCGTGTAGGTGTTGGTGTCGGTGGGATCGATGAGACCCTCATCGACCGGGCCGGCCCGACCGCATCCGGAGAGCAAGGCGCCGGAGAGCACGAGTAAGACGGTGGAGGAACGTTTCACAGGCAACTTCGACACCATCGGCTCGGCCCGGATTTCTCTCCATTGGAATCCAACCAACGCATTCCAAGGCATCGCACTTCACCGCGAAGGCATCGAACCCCTTTCAAGAACGGGCGACGCCTTCCGCTCGAATCAAGGATTCAACAAATACGGAATCGACAAAGGGGTCAGTTCTTGATATTGTCTACTCCTCGCCCAGCTTCCTCCGGCGATACAAGAGATGGTTCAGATAACCGCGCGTGCCCATCGCCAGACGCTCGGCGATCCACCCAACCGTCATCGTCGTCTCCGCCCGCAAGCGCGCCGCCAAAGCGACCTTCACTGAATCCCCCTTGGGCCGAGTTTTAAGTTCAGCCTCCTGCCACCGCCCCCGCTTCAACTCCTCCGCGATGATTAATTCCGCCAGCGCCTCCGCCGTCTCCGCGCGCTCCTCGCCGTAATGCTCCGCCCCCATCTGCTCGCTCATTTGCGTCAGCAACTCCTCCCGAAACTTCTCCTCGCCCAGACACCAACCGCGCCGAATCGGCTTGAACTCTTCGCCTTCCTCCCTTCCGCGCCGTTCCTCCAACGACCTCTCAAGCCGTTGCAGCCCTGCCGGACTATCCTCGGAGATGCCCCACGCGCCCAGCAACCGATCCACCCGCAACCACGCCGGACGTTGCGACGGTGGGAGCAAGTACGCCGGCCAACTGCTCCAGGCAAAACTCCTCAAGGGCGCATCTGCCGCCACCAGGTTTGCCCGCGCCGGATTCAAGTGGACGTAATCGCCCACGCTCTTGAGATAACCGCTGCCCGATCCGTCCACGATCAGCGACTTGTAGCGCCCGGAGAACAAGTGGCCGAAGAGCTTGTGACGCCGGTTGAAGCGACTCGTGTAAGTGCCCAGCAACCACTTCATCCCGGCGACCAGATTGGGCTGCGGCGTCTCGACGACCACATGAAAATGATTCGGCATGAGGACATAGGCATGAACCTGCCAGCCCGTCTTGGCGCAAACCTCGCCCAGCGTCTCAACGAAGCGCCGGCGATCCGCATCATCCATGAAGATCAGCTCGCGCCGGTCACCGCGATTCATGACGTGATAAATCGCGCCAGCATACTCGACTCTCAACTTGCGGGCCATTCTAAGAGAGTGGCTTTGGCCGCTTTATGTATCAATATCAAGAACTGACCCTTTTTCCTTTTTCTTTTTTCCTCGGCTGTGTCGCGGCCATGCCTGTTGTGTGAACTTTTCAGACCGGTGCCGGGATGGGTATCCTGAGGATCCCCGTTCGAAAGCGAGGCGGCTCCCGAGCTCCCTCAGAAATCGTCGTTCAACGCGAAGAGGTTGTTCCTGTTCTCGCGGAAGTCGAGGTATCGGAGCGATTCGACATGTCCATCACCGAACGTGACGTTTCCGCGCCGATTGTGTCGACAGGCCGGTTGTTTCTGCGGATTCCACAAAGACCATCCCGCCGCCTTGTCCGGAGGAAATGTCACGATCTCGGTCAGATAGCTGTCTGGGGGATTCTTGCCCGGATTCCGCGGGACTCCGGTATCACCCATGAGCCAGACCTGACTCGCGCGACGGAGGTCGGTGAGTTTGCGGCTCCCCAGTCGACCCACACCGCCAGCGGATTCAAACGCATACCGGATGATCGTGCTTTCGACCGGTCCGTACCCTTCCCAACGGGCTCCGAAGACCGATTGAATGTCCTTCTCCTTCACCGCAGGGCATCGCCACACCGCATTGGAGGCGGTGTTGGCAGTCACGTAGCTCGACTTCGAAATGGTTTGGAACCACCAGTCGCCACCTGCCTCGACACCAGAGCCTGTCCACGCCTTGGTGTAGAGGTCCGGGAGCCGCTGCAGGTTGTCCTCGGCGTAAAGCAGGAATGCCAGTCCGACTTGGCGACTGTTGCTGGAGCAACGGATGGAGTTGGCACGTATCTTGGCTCCGGACAACGCGGGCAGGAGCATGCCGGCGAGAATCGCGATGATGGCGATGACCACCAGCAATTCGATAAGGGTGAAGGCCCTGAGTACGTTGTCGCAGGTTCGCCGGGTCAAATCGGCGCGGAGGGACCGTACGGGCCGACGGGCCGACAGGTCGGTCTTCACCATGAAAAGGTTGGTCATTGTTTGCTTGGATGGGAGGGCACACCTTGCGTTTCCGGGATCGGTCAATTCGCCCAACAGTTTGGTCCGAGTCGGCTCGCCCCACTACTCAGGCTTCTGCTCTGGAGGGCACGGGGAGGAGCAGTTTCTGCACCGGGGCTAGTAAGTTTCATGCCTATTTTCAGGTGGTTTCGCCAAGACATTTCGGTGGATGAGTTTCGACCTCCATTCCGGATCCTCTCCGGTGTCATTTACTTTTGAGGCAACGGGCTAGGCTCGTGTCACGTCAGCGAGCCGATCCGTGCTATCAGCAAACCGTTCCGTCTCTACACCTACGCAATTCAACATCGTCAGCAGTAAATTTGATAACGGTACCGATTCAGCTAAACGCATATAGCGCCCGTGCTTCAACCCCAAGTTCGCACCGCCAGCAAGCAACAATGGGTAGTTGCTGTTGTTGTGGGTATTGCTATTGCTACTGCCGTATAACACAACTGAATTGTCCAATACTGAGCCGCCTTGATCAGGGGCACTGGCCAGTCGCGAGATAAAATAGGAAAACTGTTCAACCATCAATCTGTCCCATCGTCCAAGCGCTTCGGATCCACCGGGCTTGTCATAATCGTGTGCCAACGAATGCAGTGAGCTCTTGAAACCCTCTAGCTGCGGAAACTTGCCTGCTTTGGACGATCCATCGGCCATGTTTGTGATTTGGTAGGTCGCCACTCGCGTCGAATCCGTCCGAAACGCCAAGTAAACCAAATCGTACATGGTCCGAATATAGACCAGCGGCGCTTTATCATCGGCATCCAAGTGCAACATGTTCCGTTCCTCGTCTCGCAACTTGGGTCTTGGAATCTCCATCCACTTCTGCGCTCGTTCGACACCCTGTTCAATCTGGCGCACTGAAGACAAATATTCGTCCAGCTTTTGCTTATCCTGATTTCCCAGTCTCAGCCGCATCGATTTGGCATCAGCCAAGATTCGATCCAGCATGCTGGCTTTGCTCTGCAGCAATCGATGCTCATTAATCAAATTTTCGTCGCCAGAACCAAAGAAACGATTGAACACCTGCAGCGGTTGGTTCAAAGCAGGAATGGGACGCCCCATGGCATCATAGGAAAGTGTGCTGGATCGCGTCGGTTCTCCTACGCCTCCATCGGTGGAGAGCACCAGCGAAGGGAAACGAGTCTTGTCGCGCAACGACATCGCGGCAATTTGATCAGCAGAAACCGTGTTTCGCAGGAACTTATTGTTCAAGTACGCTCCGGTGAGAAACGTATCGGCTGTGTCGTGAGCCCCCATCTTGCGCCCCATGGGATGCGAGAGTCCGCCGAGCACCGTCAGCTTATCGCGCAGTGGCTGAATGGGCTCCAGCGTATGGGATAGTTGATAGTCGGCCCCCTCGGACTCCGGAAACCAACGCCACTTTGCATCACCACCTTTCGCGTTGGGAAGGCTGACTCCAAAGCCGAAATACATCGTGCAAAATCGTTTGGCGACTTCCTTAGCCTTGGATTTCTCGCTGCCCATACATTCCAGCCAGGGAAGTCCCAGTGAAACTCCAGCGCCGAACAGGCCAGTGCCCCGCAAGAATGAGCGACGGTCAAGGTGCCAAGATTTTTTCTTCATTTGCGTGTTTGTTAAACAGTTCACTGGACACAACAAGCTGGACCATGTCCCGCATCCGATATCCGGCAGCAGCAAACTTTTCGTCCAGTGCTTTGACTGGCTTTTGGTCGCGCAAATCGAGCGACCTTCCTAGGGCATAGGTCAACAGCCGCCGCATCAAAGATCGCGCGAACTGATCGCCATACTCGCAGGCCAGACGTTCCTTGAGTTTATCGGGTCCATCCAGCTCTGAGCCGTTGGAAAATGAGTCTTTAGACACAACCGGTGATGTCACCATCTTGTCGCCCTTTTTGGTCCGGACTTCGGTGCGCCATAAGCCCACGGCATCGTAGTTTTCTAGGGCGATGCCCCAAGGATCCAGATCGCGATGGCAACTGGCACAAGAGGGATCGCGGCGATGAGCCTGCAACTTTTCACGCATCGAAAGCTGATGAAATTTCGGGTCGATGGAATCCAAGCTAGGCACGTTGGCTGGCGGTGGCGGTGGCGGGTCATCTAGGAGGCGATCGCGAATCCAAACGGCGCGTCGAACCGGATGCGAGTCTGCACCCGTCGAGCCCGCCAACAGGAAGCCTGCCTGTCCAAGCAATCCACCACGGTGCTGGTCGGCGGGAATCCGCACGTGGCGAAACTTCATACCAAGCACTCCTGAGACCCCATAATGCCGCGCCAAGGGCTCGTTCAACATGGTGAAATCTGCCAACAGAAAATCCTGAATTCTGCGATTTTCACGAACCATCTCCGCAAAAAATGCCCGGCTCTCGCCGATCATGTCCGTCTTAAGCCGTGCGTTGAAATTCGGGTGGTAATCCCGGCTAATCTCGACGTTCTCAATGAGGTCCAGCGACAACCAACGATCAGGAAACTGCTCTAGAAACACCGATGACTTAGGACTGATCAGCATCCGTTCGACTTCCGAGCGAAGTATCTTCGGCTGCTTAAGCAAGCCGGCCTCCGCCAGATCAAACAGTCGTTCGTCAGGCATCGAACTCCACAGGAAATAGGACAACTTCGAAGCCAGCTCCCAGTCGCCGGTCGGGCGCGATTTCGTTTGAACCGATGGCTGCTGCTGAGCGCCTGGGAAAAATAGGAAGTCCGGCTGAATCAACACAAATGCCAGCGTCTCGCGTATCGCGTCTTCAATCTTGGGAAAGCCAGGTTTGATCTTGTCATGGAATTTGAACAACGAATCCACCTCTTTGTCCAATACCGGCCTTCGAAACGCCCGCCTGGCAAACGCGGAGAGAATTCGTCGCACGTCGGGTCGCCGGATTTGTTGATCGGACGCATTTTTCGTGACGATGTTGGCATGGTGCGCCGGAGGCCAAGTATCGAAAATCGGACCATGAAACTCGACTGATTGCACCTGCAGCACAGGCAGGTGCGGCTCGGCCGGATAAGCAAATTTCTCGTCTTTGCCTTTGGCTCCCTTTGGCAGTTTCGAGCCGTCGTCATAGACATTCCGCACTCGCACCACCAAGCCTGGGATTTTTCCTTGGCCTCGAACGGGCAGCGGAAAGTCTTCGATGCGTCCCTTGAACTCAAAAACGTGATCGCCCGCTGCATTGACTTCTGTCACCGGGAACTCGCGAAACAGAATTTCCGTGTCGGGTTGATAGCCAACGGAGACTTCCAAAAGCGGGAAGCCGCAATTGGGCTGGAGTTTGGCCTCCACAGCCACGCGAACCAAAAACTCACCCTGCTCCGGATAGTCCTTCTCTATCTTCGCTAAAAACTGTTGCTGCCTCCCAAGTTCACTCGCGATATGGGACTCGCCAAGCCAATTGGAAACGTTGGAGCGATCAAAACGGTGATGGAACTCTTCAGGCCGCGGGTGGGAAACGATGACTCTTTGCAAAGCACTTCGTGCGCATTTCAGATAGGCCTCAAGATGCACCGGTGTTAGTTCCAGCAGTCGACTGTCATTGGAGAATCCGTCTGAAGAAATGGGGTCAGCAGGCAGATCGCGGGCGAAATCCATTTCGATTTGAAGCAGGTCGCGCATCGTATTCTGATACTCCATTCTCGTCAGCTTCCGCCGGAGAGCAGGTCGATCAGCACTCGACAATTCAACGAAACGCTCAAGCTCCGCTTCGATCCACTTTACGAGATAGGTCCGATCGTCCGCGGCGAGCTGTTTTTCCTTCGCAGGCGGCATCTCGTTATCGCGGATCGCGCTCAGGACCAGTTGCCACTGTCTGGCGGCGTCAGGAGACTTCTGCAAGTCTACCTGAAGTCGATCCAGTCGCAGGCCCGCTTTCGGATCGCTGGCTCCGTGGCATGTGACGCAGTTTGAACCCAACAGTTCCAAAACTCGTTTGCGGCCATTCTCATCACGTTCGCCAGCCACGACACGCTCGCCCAGTCGATCTGCGCCCAGCAGTTGAGAGCCCAGTATCAAAATCAGGCTGATGACTAGTCGCCACCATTTAAGAATAACACTGATAGGAAATTGCTTTTTGACGTGGAGGGGAAAGGGAGAATCGACTTTCGATGGGTTTGTTTAGAAATTTATATTTCTCGAGGAAAAGATGTCAATCTGCCCAGTAACGATTTTTTCTAACTTCTTTGGCAGAAATTCACGCTCAGCAAAACGACGAAGCGCGTTTTAAACAGCCCTAGGCCAATGGCTTCGGAGGCGTATGGGAGCACCCAGTTTTTCCGGCAGAGAATCAAGGAATGCTCCAACCAGACACACTGGTCACCTTCCCCTGGTCCTCGGCTTGGTCGTCGTCGGTCACACTGCGGCGAACCCCGATGAGATCCCCCTTCCGCTCGGCCTCGCCTACGATACTCTCCACTTCACCCAAGCTCATCCTCCGGACGCCCGACAACACGGACCACTGGTCGGTGTGTGGATTGAACTCGGCATCGAGAAACACGCTGTTGCCATGACCGCGAGGCACCTGCTGCAGCGGGAGTGCGATCAAATTGCCGAAGCCGCCCTTGGGCATGGTATCCTGACTCGGAAAGAAGCGGTCGTAGGAATCGAGACCCAATTGATGCCGTCGCTCCATGTGCGAGTCAGGATGGCCGCACCCAGTTTTCGGGCGAGGCGGGCGGGCAATGGCGCGGTGAAAAAGACCCACACATGTCCTCCGCGGCCGGAACGGGACCGTTCCAACAACGCAGGCACACTCCACTCGCGGCAAGTATCGAGGTAGGCACGCACATCCTCCAACCAGGTCGTCTTGTCGAAATCAGCGGCGAGGAACCAACAGGTCTCATCGGCCAACATCGGGTAGACACCCACGGTCATCCTGCTCGTCAGATGGTCGTGGATGACCTGGTCGGTCAGCGGGAGGTATTCCCGGGGCACCTCCGAACGCGGGGAAATCGGCTCACCCCAGACCCTGCGAGACGCGGGCGAATACCCCGCCTTTCTTTGCCGCCCCTCCCACCGCACCGCATAGACATCCTCACGCCCACGGAACAGGCCGCGGAACAACGCCACCTTTTCCCCCGGACTCGACTTGGCGGTCACCGTGCCGGCCGGGGCAGGCTCAGGTGCGGGCGGTGCCGCAACTTCCGGGATGGTCACCCCCAATCGGCAACGCAATCGTCGATTCTCCTCACGCAGCCGGTCACACTCCGCAAGAGCCTCGGCCAGCTTATCCCCACTGGAGTCGGATCCGCTCATGTTTACTCCTGGGCCTGGGTGTCAAAGCCTCAAGCTGCCGAAGAATTGGGCGACCACCGCAAACTGCTCTCTCATGACCGGGGCGAGCCCGCATTCGACCGCCATCTCAGAGAATGGCTTGGACTAGGAGGCGGGAGGCGAAATCAGTGAAGGCGGAATACGCTGTGTCTTCCTGCGTTGAAAGGTTTCATGAATCGCCTTTGGTAATCGGTCTTCCAAGGCAACTCGAAAGGCCGTCGCTGATGCATAGTTGCGAGGTGAGTTCATTGGATATGAGCGGCAATCAGGTCATTGAACCACGGCGGAAAATGCGCGGTGCGGCCCAGCTCCGAGAGTTCGCGGGCAGCGATCACACCACGCCGACGCCCTTCAGTCAGGGCTTGCTCGACAATATCGCGGGAGGTGGATTCCGCGGCCGCCACATCGGCGATGCTGCGGAGAGGGCGAGTCACAGCTAATCCGCGCCGGAGTTCGACGTCCTTTTCGTCGAGATCTGAGCGATGAAGCACCAGCACGTCCGGGGGTTGGGCTCTGCGCCGAAATCCGTTCGGGACGGTCATGTGGAGTTTGGCTGGATTCACATCCGAGAGCTCATGGATGCCAAGCGCGGTTTGGTGTGAATAAACCCCTTCCGGTTCACCCGCTCGGTTGCGTGACCAGAGGGCGTAGATGACCAGTTGTTCTTCGGACGATTGCGGAAACCGGGTCAGTCGATAGATGCCCCGTTCAGCGCGCACCCAATTCCCTGATTTGACATGATGAGCCTGGCTCCCGGGTTGGTACCCAGCATCGCCTGCCTGTTTGGTCGTGAAATAGCCTTGCTGACCCTCGGCGATCGTAAAGAGCACATCGGCTGAAGTTTTGGCGGCGTAGGACACTGCACGCTTATACAACCCGTTTGTATAAATGTGGAAAACTCGAATCGTGAATGATTCCGCTCCATCGCGTGTTCATCCCCAAGAGGCTTGAGTGATCCCACCGGCAAACAAAGGACATTTGCCCCTGATCCTTAGGTTCGATTCCGGGCCTGGAAACCTCGAGAAACCGGGCCGATCGGGGCGGTGTCGTATGACACTCGTATGACAGTGGCCGGGAAAACTGCGAATTTGCTGAGCAAAAGAGTGGAGCGGGTGAATGGAATCGAACCCTCGTCTAAGTTCAGAGTATCCAATGATGTGTTTTTATTGGCTTTTTACACGCTCACACCTCGCTGGACACCCTCAGATGTTAGCACTAACGTTAGCACTGAAATGGCCAGCATCCACCGCAGACCGAGGTCGCCCTACTGGCACGGTGCCTTCCGCCAGGGCGGGAAGCTCGTGCTCCGATCCACAGGCTCGACCGACAAGGCTGTAGCCCGCCGCATCGCCGACGAGTGGGAGCAAATAGCCCGTCAGGCCGAGGCTGGCACCCACATCGAGCAGCAAACCCGGGAGGTCATCGTCGGCATCCTGAAGCGAGCCAACGTCGAGTCGCACAGCATCAAGACGCCGGCGCTCAAGACATTCCTGGAGGGCTGGCTGGCCTCGAAGCTCTCGGCCTTGGCCAAGGGCTCCGCCTGGAGCTACCAGAAGTCGGTGGATGGCTTCCTGACTTGGGCCGGCAAGAAGGCGGCGATGCCCATAGCCGCCATCCAGCCTCAGGATGCCCGCGCCTACATCGCCAGCCTTCAGAGCGCCAACTACGCGAACAAGACCGTCTCGGTGTACGGCAAGGTGCTGCGCTCAGCCTTCAAGCAAGCGGTGACTGACGGAGTGATACCGAGCAACCCCTTCGCCGCCGCCATTCCGAAGGTGGCCAAGAGCGCTGTGAAGTCTCACCGCCGCGGAGTGTTCACTGCCGCAGAGCTGCGCATGCTTTTGGAGACCGCCAAAAGTCGGTCCGAGGATTGGCAGACCGTAGTGCTGATCGGCATCTACACCGGAGCACGCTTGCGGGACTGCTGCCGCCTTCAGTGGGAGGACATCGACCTCGCTGAAGCAACGCTCAGCCTCCACCAACTGAAGACCGGGACCCGAATCCAGATTCCGATCCACCCTGCCCTGTTGGAGCATCTGGAGGCCTTGGCATCACGAGCCGGTGATAGGGCCGCCGTCTTCCTGACTCCGACACTTGCCGAGGCGGAGACCGGAGGTGCTCACGGCCTGTCCCTGCAGTTCGCCGGAATCATGCGGGATGCCGGTGTGTCCGCCGGCAAAACCACCTCCGGGACCCGGCGCAAGCAGAACGAGCGAGGGTTCCATTCACTGCGCCACACGTTCATCTCGGCCCTGGCGGCCGCGGACATCCCGGCCGAACTTCGGATGAAGCTCAGCGGTCATGCCGACCTCAAGAGCCACAGCGGCTACACCCACACCGAGAACCGTCAATTGGCCGAGGCGCTCAACAGGGTGAAGATCTAGATACTGAAAGTTCTTTATCGTTAAAGACTGTTTATCCTACGGGTAGCTCATCCCTTACAGCCAATGCCCCCCCTGACGGAAGTTGAATCGGGTAAACCTCAGGCAATCTTCGCCATAGCTGGACATCAAGGGTGCTCGCGGAACACACCCGGTCGATCCGCATTGCGAGCTGAAGACCCGAGGTGGTATCGATCAACCATCAACTCTCCGCTGAATTTTCCGACCGAACGTCGGTCCTCAGAATTACCGCAGGAATCCCGCGGGAGGACGGGCAGCATCCGGCGCCCGAGTCCTGCCGCCTTTACCCTGATCGAGTTGCTGGTGGTGATCGCGATCATCGCGATCCTGGCGGGCATGCTGCTGCCGGCGCTGGGCAAGGCCAAGGTCAAGGCGCAGAACCTGCAATGCATGAACAACCTACGCCAAGTCATGCTGGCGTGGCAGCTCTATGCCGACGACAACCGCGGCACCCTGCCGTTCAACACGGTCTTCGAGACCGACCTGACCCGCAGTTGGTGCACCGGGTTCATGTCCTACAATCAGCCCAACCCGGACAACACCAATACCCTGCTCTTCACCAAGGCATTGCTCGGCCCGTACATCGGAGGTTCGGCCGGGCTCTTCAAATGCCCCGGTGACCGGACGGTCAACCCGCCACGCAGGACACCGCGGGTCCGAAGCATCGCGATGAACGCCTTTTTCGGCGGTTTTTGGGACGGCACCTCATGGTCGCAGATCGAGG
>Ga0255095_1000412_pt1 | contig 22417 bp, 17 predicted proteins | sample Colum_Law_RepC_8_2_FD_188435 | JGI IMG/M metagenome (GOLD analysis project Ga0255095, IMG submission 188435) | Freshwater microbial communities from Columbia River, Oregon, United States - Colum_Law_RepC_8d | ecosystem: Environmental > Aquatic > Freshwater > River | place: USA: Oregon...
GCGAAGTAAGCGACGATACATTCCAGATCAACAGCCACTCGATCTTTCAGCCGTTCTTGCGGCAGAAGATGGATCTCCCGCACCGAATGCACCACATCCGGGGCCTGAATTGCCGGGTCCTGAGCACTCGTGGTTGGGGCTGATATGGCGAGGGCAAGAGCGATGAACAGGGTCAACTCAGGCATCGATCGGAGAAGTCCGGCGGCCTTCCGCAGTCCCGGGTTTCTGTCCAGATTGTTCACCCGAAGACTGTTCACGCGGTCGATCCATCTACCCGAAAGCACAGAGGGTCTGGGTCCAGAAGATTCCTCCCAGCCCCAGTTTCGCAGATTCCTGGGGCGATCAACAGTCTAAAATGGCGTTCCCTTCGGAAGGCGGGATTGTTCCCACTACACTTTCTGTGACTGCTGAAGACGCAGAAGTCCGGGAATTCGCTCGGATACGAATAATCCTGAAGTCGAATTCGTCAGACTTCGTCTCGCTGGAGTTTGCGACTAAGATACGACACACCGTCTTTCCAGAACGTGACCGGAAACACAAGAAATTATGAGTGAGTACTCTTCCACGTTGCCCGGGATGATGCTTTGCGCGAAACAGCATCAGGCGAAAATTGTGGCCGTTCGGGCGATGGCTCAGGATACCTGGGCTGTGAAAGTCCACGCGCCGGAACTGGCCGCGACGATTACGCCCGGTCAGTTCTTTATGATTCGTGCTGCCACAGGCAGTGATCCTCTGCTGGGCCGACCGTTTGCTCTATTTGATATCGTGCGAGACGCCGCTGGTCAGCCGACTGGTGTGGAGTTTGGGTTCGTCAAGGTCGGCAAGATGACCACGTTGATGAGTCAATGGTCAGAAGGTGATGAAGTCAGTGTTTGGGGACCGCTCGGCAATGGTTTTCCTGTGCCGGAATGTCGTCACCTGATCTGCGTCGCGGGAGGAATCGGGCAGACGCCGTTTCTGGGGGTCATTCGAGAAGCATTGGGGCTGGAATCTTATGGAATTCCGCCAAGATCAATCACGACGCGACCTCAACAGGTCTCCTTGTGCTACGGAGTAAGATCCGCCGGTTATCTGGCCGGAATTGAGGAGTTCACAATTCCGGGGCTCGATCTGCAGATTGCGACGGACGACGGAAGCACTGGCCATCAGGGCTATGTCACGCAATTGCTGCAGAATAAGTTGGCACAGAATTCTGACGGCGTTCACGTTTACTGCTGTGGTCCGGAACCCATGATGAAGGCTGTGGCGGAGATCTGTAAGGCTGCTGCTGTTCCGTGCTGGCTTTCTCTGGAAACGCCGATGGCCTGTGGCTTCGGGGCCTGCTTTAGTTGTGTGACAAAAGTTGTCGAGCCGGATGGCTCGTGGGATTATCGCCGGACTTGCGTTGAAGGTCCTGTCTTCAGAGCCGAACAGCTGGTTCTTTAACGCATCACGAACACCGGAAAAGTCGATTTCATAAGCTCTTGATGAATTGAAAGTGTGATACATGCCTCGGATTAAGGCGTTTCAGGCATTGCGTCCTGTCGAAGAACTGGCGGCTAAAGTTGCCTCTGTTCCCTACGATGTTGTGAACCGTGATGAAGCGGCAGCTCTGGCGGATGGGAACCATCTGAGTTTTCTGCACGTCGTTCGACCGGACATTGACTTCCCTCCGCAAAAGAATCCGTACGATGCCGACGTCTACGAAAAGGCGCGGGCCAACTTCCAGAAGCTGATCAGCGATGGAGTCCTGAAGCAGGATGGCGATGACCACGTCTTTGCGTATCGCCAGATCATGAACGGTCATTCTCAGACCGGAATCGTCTGCTGCTGCCATATTGATGACTACGAGAACAACCTCATCCTGAAGCACGAGAAGACTCGCAAAAGCAAAGAAGACGACCGCACTCATCATGTGCTCGCGCTCAATGCGAATGCCGGACCTGTGTTCCTGACCTACCGAGGTGTTGACGAGATCAACGCGAAGGTTACCGAAGCAACGGCCGGTGCGCCGCTTTACGACTTTACTGCTGCGGATGGTGTGCGACACACCGTCTGGAAGATTGAAAACTCACAGCCATTTGTGTCGGCTCTTTCCGCCGTGCCGGTGTTCTACATCGCCGACGGTCATCATCGCGCTGCCAGCGCATGGCGAGCTGGAAATGAGCTGCGACGTCGATTGCCAAACGGAGGAACAGGAAATGAAGAATGTAACTGGTTCCTGTCGGTGCTGTTTCCATCCGACCAGTTGCGAATTCTCGCGTACAACCGGATTTTGAAAGACACACACGGGCTGACGATTCCCAATCTCCTCGAGAAGCTGGATGCACTTGGTGATCTGCAACGTACTGACAACCCTGTGCCTGATGCACCTGGATCGTTCTGTTTTCTGATCGATCATGTGTGGTGGAAGCTGACGATTGCTCCGGATCCGTTGCACGTCAAAGATCCGATCAAGTCGCTGGATGTGTCGATTCTGGAACGCCTCGTGCTGCATCCGATCTTTGGCATCGAAGATGTCCGAACAGATTCACGGATCGACTTCGTGGGAGGTATTCGAGGCACCGCAGAACTGGAAAAACTTTGCATTGGCGGAGACTGGGCGGTTGCGATTTCAATGTATCCGACAACTCTGGATCAATTGATGGCAGTCTCCGACGCGGGTGAAATCATGCCTCCGAAAAGCACGTGGTTTGAACCCAAGCTGCGCAGCGGACTGTTGGTTCATACTTTGGAATAGGCGAACGACCTGGTGCTGGTGGTCTCTTGATTCAGGTTATTTGTCAAGCGTTTTAGTTTAACGGCGAGCCGCAGGCGAAAGTGAGGAACGACGCTTGCGCCTTGCTGTTTAGAGAATGAGTCCTCAACCCGCCTGCGTTCGGCACACTACTATGACGAGCTCAAGAGACCTCCTGTGTGTTCTGGTGTTACTCTGCCTGGTCAGCACAACAGGTTACTCCGACGAGCAGCCGGAAGTTCTGCCGGCTGAAGAAGCGGCTCGGACAATGGTTGTGCCGGAAGGATTCCGCGTCACGTTGTTTGCCGGGGAGCCCGACGTTCAGCAGCCAATCGGTTTCTGCATAGACGATCGAGGACGGTTATGGGTTGCGGAAGCCTATAACTATCCGAATCACGGGACTCGACCGGGTGATCGGATCCTGATCTTCGAAGATACTGATGGCGACGGAAAACACGACAAGCGAACGGTCTTTTATGATCAGTTGAATTATGTGACGGGTATTGAAGTGGGTTTCGGTGGCGCGTGGGTCATGTCGCCGCCGAATTTTTATTTCATACCCGATCGAGATGCAGACGATCGACCAGACAGCGATCCTGTCGTTCTTTTGGATGGCTTCGGCAACCATGCGAACTCTCACAACCTTGCCAACGGCTTTGCGTGGGGACCGGACGGATGGTTGTATGGAACTCATGGCCGCACGAACTGGTCTGAGATCGGCAAGCCGGGCTCCCCGGCAAAGGAACGAGTTCGATTCGACGGCGGTGTTTATCGTTATCATCCGGAACGACATGTCTGGGAGCCGTTCGCTGACGGCACAACCAATCCCTGGGGAATAGACTGGGACGATTATGGACAGGCGTTTGTCTGCAATTGCGTCGACCCGCATTTGTACCACGTGATTCAGGGAGCCCACTATGAACCCTGGCGGAACCGAGAATCCAGTCGCTATGCCTTTCAGCGAATCACCACCATTGCTGACCATTTGCATTTCATAGGCAAGGGTAACGTCCATGATGGAATCGGCACCGCTGAGGAAGATGCAGCCGGTGGTGGACACGCTCATTGTGGCACAATGATTTATCTGGGTGATTCATGGCCGGAGAAATATCGCAATACGGTGTTCATGCATAATCTGCATGGACACCGCATCAACAACGATATTCTGAAGCGAGCAGGCTCAGGATACTCCGCGTCACATGGTCCGGACCTGATGCGTGCCCGCGATCAGTGGTACATGGGCGTGACGATGCAATACGGTCCGGATGGTTCCGTCTATTCGCTGGACTGGTCCGACACGGGAGAATGTCACAGCGTGGTCAACACGCAAAGAACCACCGGACGAATTTTTCGCATCTCTTACGGCGATCGTTCTCCTGTCAAATCCGATCTGGCATCGCGGTCGACAATGGAGCTAGCCGAGCTGCAGTTTCATCGAAACGACTGGTTTGTGCGGCATGCACGACGACTGCTGCAGGAACGAGCCGTACGCGGTGACGACATGAGAGCGGCCACGATTGAACTCAAACAGCGACTGAAGATGGAGTCGGGCGTTGAGAAAAGACTCCGATGTCTCTGGGCACTGTTTTCGATCGGAAAGGCTGATGTCGCGTTGCTGACGGAGTTGTTGAGCGAAGAATCGGAACATCTGCGTGGATGGGCGATTCGATTATTAAGCGAAGATCGTGAGTTATCCGCAGAGATTCTGCAGCGATTTGCGAATATGGCGGCGACTGATCCTTCGGCTCTGGTGTCTTTGCATCTGGCCAGCGCTGCACAGCGGATGGCGTTGAAGGATCGCTGGTTACTGGCCGAAGCGTTGAGCAGTAGACCGGACTTTGCGGACGACCAGAACATTCCATTGATGACATGGTATGCCGTCGAGCCATTGGTTGAACAGGATCAGGATCGATTTGTTCAACTCGGGGGAGGTTCAAAGATACCAATCGTGCGACGCCATGTGGCTCGACGAGTTGCCGGAATTCCGGAAAACGCTTCCGGGATTGATCAGATCATTCGAGTCATTCGGTCGGCTCAAACCGAGACACATCGAAGCGACTTGCTGTCCGGGTTATTGACAGGCCTTGAGGGAACTCGACGCTTCGATCTTCCCCCAGCATGGTCCGAGACTTACGCGGTCCTGAAGGATTCAAGCGAAGAATCGGTCCGCGAACAGGCACAGCGGCTGGCATTGATTTTTCAGGATCCTCAGGCGATTCAGCAGCTCAAAGAATTGGCGGGCGATTCGGCGGCAGACAAATCTCTTCGGCAGCGTGCGATCAAAGCTCTGGCAGGTAGCCGAATCGCAGGTTTTGATGAACAGCTCATTGAACTGACGGCCGATGGACATGTCCGAATGGATGCTTTGACGGGGCTGGCCGAGTATGACCATCCAGCGACCGTGAAGACCGTGCTGCAAGTTTATTCTTCGGCCAACGCGATTACTCGACAGGCCGCTCTGCAAACGCTGGCGTCTCGCGCCTCATGGGCTAAATCACTGATGGCCGCGCTGGAGTCCGGCGAGATTGCTCGCACTGAGATCACAGCATTTACCGCGCGGCAGATTCATAGTCTTGGGGACAAGCAACTGTCGAAGGATGTCGAAAGACTCTGGGGGCCGATTCGAGAAACTCCGAAGGATCGAGCGAGACTCATCACCAACTACAAGCCGCAACTCACCGCCGCGTTGATTCAGAGCAGCAATCGTGAAAATGGCCGGGCGCTGTTTCAAAAGAGTTGTGCAAACTGTCATCGGTTGTTCGACTCGGGAACATTGATTGGCCCGGATTTGACCGGCGCACAACGAACTAATGTGGACTACCTGCTGCAGAATCTGCTCGATCCCAGCGCGTCGATTTCGAAGGATTATCAGATGCAGATCGTGGCCACGACGAATGGCCGTGTGATCACGGGTCTGCTGATCGAAGAGTCAGACAACGCGATCACCATTCAGACAGCGACGGAGAAGGTGATCGTGCCACGAAATGAAATAGAGGAACAGAAGATCTCCGATGTCTCCATGATGCCGGAGGGGATCCTGCAAAAGATGACTCACGATGAGGTTCGGGATTTGTTCGCCTACCTGATGGGATCGGAACAGGTTGCGATTCCCTGATGTTTGAGACGATGAGCGGTTCGGCGCTTTTCGCCGGGACGATAGGCAATGTTGTAGTCCACTTGGCATTGAGAAGGCTCTCAGATGAAAACAGCTTTGCACTCAATTAGTTACTCAGGCTCCTGGGGACAGGCGAAATTGCCGCTGGAAGAGATAGTCCAACGAGCGTCAACGCTGGGGTATGACGGAATTATGCTAGCCGGAAAGCGACCTCATGCTTCGTTGCTGGACATGACACCAGAGGCACGACGTGAACTTCGAAGTCGCATGGCTGACGCAAAGGTAGAAATGTCGTGTCTCGCCGGATACACAAACTTCACGGCCGATGCCGAACATGCGGAAGTACCTCATCGCGAGATGCAGATTCATTATGTGACCGAGTTATGTCGTCTGGCTGTTGAACTTGGCGGAACGATCGTGCGCATCTTCACCGGCTACGAGCATCCATTGCTGCCTTATTCAAAAGCGTGGGACTTGACCGTTAGCGCGGTCAAGGAATGTGCTCGTCGCGCTGCTGATGTCGGGGCGGTCATAGCGGTGCAGAACCACCACGATCTGGCGGCGCACTCGGATGCGTTTCTGCTATTTCTGAAGGCTGTTGATGAATCGAACTGTCGAGCTGCGTTTGATGCCTGGGCGCCGGCTCTGCAGAGTGACGACTATCTGACGGCGGCAAAAAAGCTGGCACCTCTGACGGTTCATACAACGATAGCCGATTATGTCCGAGTGCCTCGATTTCGTTACCAGCCGGAGCTGGTGAACTATCGCCGCGACGAAGATTACATTCAGGCGGTGCCAATGGGCGAGGGGTTTATCGACTATCGAGGTTTTCTGAAGGCTTTATGCAATCACGGTTTCGATGGCTGTGTGGCCTATGAAATGTGTTCTCCGCTCCGCGATGGGAACAGTCTCGAGGTGCTGGATCAGTACGCGCGGAAGTTTGTGGAGTTTATGAGGCAGACCGCAGCACGCTAACTGGAAGTCAAGTACTGGCGAAAGATGATGAGGTCTTTGCTATGGCTTTCCAATCGCGAACAGGTGATTCTCTCCCCTGATATAAATCCGCCCGTTTGCAATGGCGGGGGAGGACCACGTGTATTCTCCCAGTTCATTTCGAGACACGACGTTGAGTTTGTCACCCGGACGAACAACCGACGTGATTCCATCATCGGCGGTAAAATAGACCAGACCGTTGGCGGTCAACAGCGACGCGCTGTAGTGCTTACCGAGGCGATCCTGCCAGAGACGTTTTCCGGTCGCTGTTTCAAAACAATTGACTGTGCCCCGGTCGTCAGCGACGAACAGATAAGGACCAGTCAGCACGGGTGACGGAACGTAGCATTTGGCTTCGTCTGATTGCCATCGCACATGGGATGTCGTCACGTCGCCGGATCCATCCGGACTGATGGCCATGACATGATGCGTCGGGAAGCCGGCCGTCAGATAAAAGCCGTGTTCGTCGGCGACCATAGACGAAACAAATTGCTCCGTGGGTCCTTCAATCTTCCAGACTTCCTGTCCGGTTCGTGGATCGAGGCTCACCACCTGTTTGCTGCCGGACATCACCATTTGAGTCCGGCCCGCGATGTCGCGAATGATGGGCGTGCAGTAACTGCGGATCTTGTGTTCTCGTGGTGTCTTCCAGACCGTTCTGCCGTTTGAGCGATCCAGTGCAACGACATACGAGTCTCCATCATGATCACCGTTAACGATCAGAAGGTTTTCGAAAATCACCGGCGAGCTGCAGAATCCATGAGCGCTGATGAAGTCACCGATCGTGACATGCCAGAGTTCATCGCCATTGAAGTCAAAAGCGGCCACGAGGATTTGACCTGGGGTGACGTTTCGTTCGCTACCGACATTGGGGGCAGGAATTTCATGGCCATCAACGGTCAAAAACGAAACATAAACCGTCTTGCCATCCGTTGCTGGAGTTCCGGAAGCGTAGCTGTTCAGCTGGTGTTTGGTTTCCAGCTTTGATTTGGCCACCATCTTTTGCCACAGCATCTCACCGTTGGCTTGATCCAGGCATGTCAGAATTCTTTCGCCTGTGGCTTCGTCGCAGCCGCTCAGAAAGATGCGATCATTCCAGATGACTGGTGACGCGTGACCGGTTCCTCGCAGTTTCGACTTCCAGACGATGTTCTCCCCGGTTTTCCCATCCCAGACGGTTGGTACATCGGTCTCAACGGACGTACCGTCGCCTCGAGGGCCTCGCCAGCATGGCCAGTTTTCTGCCATGGCGGCGGAAAAAGGCAGTTGACTGATCAACATCAGCAGGAGCAAGCGAAGACGGCCAGACCTCGGAAGGGCAGGGTGGTGATAGCCAGCATTCGCCTCAGCGGAGTGCTGCTCAGCGATTTCCGGGAAGACACGCGGGAGTTTCGAAGTCATCGCAAGGCAGCTTTCTTTGGCTGAATTCTAAGACGGGTCTTCGCCCCGGTAGTTTTCGGTCAGTTTAGAGTTCTCTCACAATGGCCGGTAGCGGCAATCGACTCCGGAATCGTTCCGGATCTTCAGAAACCCGGTTCTCCCTGCGGGTTTGGGGGCAGTCGCAATCGCGAGTGGTTGAAGCGGTTTCGATGTTGTGTTACCGTCCAGGTTGTCGTGAATGATGGTTCCAGACGTCCACAAGGTTCAGGAAAAACGAAGAACAGCAATGCACAAAGTTACCCTTTTGCCAGGTGATGGTGTTGGCCCGGAGATCGCTGAAGCAACACGAAAGTGCGTTGAAGCCACCGGAGTTAAGATTCAGTGGGACGTGCAGGAATGCGGCATTGAAGTCATTGAAGCCAAGGGTGGCGTGCCAGCCAGCGTTCTTGAGTCTATTCGTGCTAACGGCGTTGCGTTGAAGGCTCCGATCACCACACCGATTGGTAAGGGCTTCCGCAGCGTTAACGTTTACCTTCGCCAGGAACTTGGACTATACGCCTGTGTTCGTCCCTGCAAGACCTACAAAGGGGTCCGAACATTCTTTGAATCCTGCAATGTGGACCTTGTGATTGTTCGCGAAAACACGGAAGACCTGTATGCCGGTGTTGAATTCAAGGCGGGTGAAGCTGTTACCGAGAAGCTGATCGGTCAGATCAACGAAGTGGCTTCGGGCAAGAAGATCACGACCGGCCTGAAGACCACGGGCGTCAGCATTAAGCCGATGTCCATCGAAGGGACGACTCGTATTGCTGACTATGCATTCAAGTATGCTGTGGATCATAAACGCAAGTCTGTGACGTCCATCTCCAAAGCGAACATCATGAAGTTCACCGATGGACTGTGGTACGACGTCACCCGTGCTGTGGCCAATTCTTATCATGCAAAACATGAATGGGCCGAGTTGGCAAAGAATGTCGCTCCATCTCCGGATGCGAACGCTGGCAAGCTGAACGCGGGCAACATCACTTACATGGAGCGTCTGATCGACAACATGTGTATGCAGCTCGTCCAGAAGCCGGAACAGTACGACGTTCTGGTGATGGGAAATCTGTACGGTGATATTCTCAGCGACCTTTGTGCCGGACTTGTTGGCGGCCTTGGTGTTGCTCCTGGTGCAAACATCGGAGTCGACGGAGCCATCTTCGAAGCGACTCACGGCAGTGCTCCGAAGTACAAGGGCCTGAATAAGGTTAACCCAACCGCATTGATTCTTTCCGCGAAGCTGATGCTGGAGCATCTCGGCGAAGCCAAGGCGGCTGCGAAGCTGGAACAGGCCGTTGCCGAGATTATCGAAGAAGGAAAAGATGTCACTTACGACATGAAAGCCGATCGAAACGATCCGTCAGCCGTGGGGACTCAGGAGATGGCAGAAGCCATCTGTCGCCGAATTCAACAGCTCTGATGCACAATTCAGAAAGCCCGGTCTTTAAACGACCGGGCTTTTTTTCTGCGCTGTTGTTCTGTGTGTCATCAGTTGAAGATTTGGTTTCGGCTTTTCACGACCAAAGCCACTGTAAGACGATCGGTGAGGGGTCTCTCACCATCTGTCGTAAGGCTTCTGAATTCGCCAGCGTGAAAACTGAACGTACGATCACACAGAGAGCTGAATTTCCATGCAAAGATGCATCCGCTGGTGTTTTCTTAAGATTTCCACCCATTTTTTCGAAATAGGACGTCCGTTCATAGGAATCCGTTTGTATTCTACTGATGGATTTCCGATAGATAAGAAATTTATTGTCCATCACTTATGTGCTTGGGGTTGCTTCATCATGCGTAGTTTTTTGGGTCGCCGCCATATTCTGCAGATTTCTCAGTATGCTGCGGGGTTTTGTCTATTGGTTTGGGTTATAGGCTGTGGTGAGAGTGGGCCTCCAAAGCCTTCCGTGTACCCTGTTTCGGGAACGGTTACGGGTGGAAGCGGGGATTTGGCGGGTTGCATCATTACATTCAACCCGACTGACCCAGCCGGAGTTGGTGCAACAGCGACGATCGGCGCTGGCGGAAAGTTCGTACTGCAGGCGATTGATGGTCGTGAAGGCTGTGGAGTGGGAAGCTACAAAATCACTTTGTCAATCTCTCCGGATGCGACGAAAGCGGCGATGATGAAGGCGATGAGTGCCGGTCCCGGCAAAGGTGGGCCACCGAAGGCGGAGTCGCCCTATCCAGAGAAGTACCAGAAAATGGATACGTCTGACAAGACAGTGGAAGTCAAAGCTGAGTCCAACGTTATCGATATAGCGCTCTGAGAATTCAGGGTTTGTGTTTTTTTTGCCTTAATTTGTTTCAGGGGAGGTCCTACCATGGTGAAGCCCAGACTTCGAAGAGCGTTTACGCTCATTGAGTTGCTGGTTGTGATTGCAATCATTGCAATTTTGATCGCGTTGCTGTTGCCTGCTGTCCAGCAGGCTCGTGAATCGGCTCGAAGAACTCAGTGCAAGAATAACCTCAAGCAGTTGGGGTTGGCGTTGCACAATTATCATGACGTGTTTGGGTGTTTTGCCGCCAATGAGATTACTGTTGACGCTTCTTTTACCGGTGGTGGTTACAACGTAGCGACTGGTCCGACCGGGCTTCCAACGCTTAGCTGGTTGGCTCGCATCCTTCCTTACATCGAGCAGGCCCCTTTGTATCAGTCGATTGACATGAGCGGGTTTGCGGGTGCCAATGCCTTCACGCGTATTCTCGGCGACGCTGCCGGGAGTGCCACTTCTGCTCCAGCCTCAAATGTTAGGGCTCGTCGGACTGTAGTGAATGCATTTCTTTGCCCCAGCAATCCGCAGCCTAAGCAGGTCACTGGTGCAGTCCAGGGGTATTCCTGGAACGATGGCGTTGACGGGGCTCGAACAGACTACGTGGGGAGCATGGGTTTCGGTCAGGGTGCTCACCGAGATTGTCCATTCGCAACTTACGCCGGTCAGCAGTGGAGTGGTCCGCAGGAAGTCAATGTGCCTCCGATTTCCAACAACGATGGTATCTTTGGATGGCATGGTTGTGTGACAATTGCCAATATTGTTGACGGGACATCGAACACGGTTGCTGTCGCTGAAGACATGCATTGGGTGGAGAAAGAAAGCCCTGAGCGCGTCGCTGGTGATGCTCTGTGGATGAGCGGATACGCGATTCATAGCATCAAGATGGCGCCCAACACAGACCCTAACGGTGACTTCCGTTGTGACCAGTGGAGCAGCATGCACACTGGCGGTTGCCAAGTGACACTTTGCGACGGTTCCGTAAGATTCGTCAGTGAGAATATCGATTGGACGATTCGCCGTGCCGTAGCGACCCGGGCAAAGGGTGAAGTCGTAGGAGAGTTCTAAGACTGTTTGGTATTCGGTTGTTGCAGGCCTTTGCTGTGACGCGATCATGGATCCCTCGGTTGCGATTTTCGTGGCCGAGGGATTTTTCGTTTCAGGTTTTTGAGTTTATTCTGCTTTGCAAGCCGAATGGTCGAGTACACCTCCGCTGATCCGTCGGCAAAAAAAGGTTTTCCTTGTGAGATGTTGTGTTTTGGCGTACTAGCGTTTGCCATGGTTCTCACCGTTGACCGGCGTGGAAGGATGACCGACGGCTTACATGAATTCGTTTCAGCGCAAGGTTCGGAAAGTGACTTCAGCATACGTTTTGACAGTGAGGTGGATCCTGGTCGTTCTTCTGGTGTCTTATTCCTCAGGATGCCAGCCACAAGTTGCTCAGAAATCGCCCTCGACGACTCAGACCGTTGAAATGAAGCCACAGAAATCTATTGTGGGTCAGGGCATTCCGTTGGAGCGATTGCGAAGGGCTTTTGAAACGACCGCTGATTCGACCGTTGGAGAGACATTACGCTTTACGCTTCTTTCTAACGACTGTCGGCCGACATTTAACTATGTGAACGGCAGCCGTGGCCATCGCCTGATGGTTGAGGCGACGGGCGGTGGTTGCGCCTGGCTCGATTTTGATTGTGACGGCGCATGCGACCTCTACCTCGTGCAAGGAGGGGTTCCAGATGCGAAACCACCAGGCTCGGAGTTCACGGACAGGATGTGGAGGTGCCGTGAGGGTCGGTTCAGTGATGTAACATCATCGGTTGGTCTCAATGAGAATCGCTATGGGCAGGGTGTTTCCGCGGGTGACTTTGACAATGATGGTTTTGAAGACATTTTTGTGACTAACATCGGAGGAAATCAGCTTTTCCGGAACCAGGGTGATGGAACATTGGAACTCGTCGATCATTGGGGGGGCGAGGACAGCCATCTTTGGAGCACAAGCTCGGCCTGGGGTGATATAGATTCGGATGGCGATCTGGATCTCTATGTTTGCAACTACGTCGACTTCGACCCGTACGATCCACAGATCTGCCTGAATGAAGCGAGAGAGACGATACAGTGTGGACCCAATCAGGTGGATCCTGTTCCGGATGAAATGTACTTGAACGACGGTGCCGGAGCATTTCATCCATCAGCAGACACACTGGGACTCAGCGGACCAGGCAATCGCGCGCTGGGCGTTGTCATTGCGGACTTTGTCGGTGACCGTATTCCAGAGATTTATGTAGCCAACGACGCTACGGCAAATTTTTTGTTCCAACGGGGAGCAGATGGTGTGTACTTCGACGTTGCCTCAAGACTGGGTTGTGCTCTTGACAGCAATGGTTCGGCGCAAGCCAGCATGGGAGTCGCCCCAGGTGACTTTAATCGTGATGGGTTGCTGGATTTGTACCTGACCCACTTTGAGGGTGAATGGAACACCTTATATCAGAACCTTGGCGAATTCGGGTTCAGGGATGTGACAGCCGATGTTCAGGCTGTTCAGCCGACTCTGCCATGGGTTGGGTTTGGTACCGTGATGGAAGACTTTGATCAAAACGGGAATGACGACATCTTTGTTGCTAATGGCCACATTGATGACCTCGGACGCAAGCGAGTGCTGGAGATGCCACCTCAGTTAATGAGTTTTGATGGCAGGGTTCTGAGAGACGTCAGTGCTGCATCGGGAGAGTATTTTGCCACGCGGAAGATTGGCCGGGGATGCAGCCAGGCCGATTTTGATAACGATGGAGACTTCGACCTTGCAGTGATTCATCACAATCGACCGGCCGAAGTGCTGGTTAATGAGTCGCATCGGGGTCACTGGATATCGATCGACCTGCGGGGGACGATTTCAAATCGCCGGGGCATTGGAAGCAAGGTCATCGTTCGGCAGGGCAAAGCAACATTGACCCAACAACTCTACGGCGGTGGAAGTTACTGCAGCAGTCGTCAGCCGAGGCTGGTGTTTGGTTTGGGGGAACTGCAGGAGCCTTGTGAAATAGAGATTCTATGGCCCGGCGGCGCCCGCAGATCTCTGACGAACGTGTCCGTTGATCAGAACATTGTGATCAAAGAAGAACCGCAGCATGAATAGTTGGCGACATATTTCTTTGGGCAGAGCGAAAGGCATCCCCAAGCCAACAATGATCGTACGCAATGATTTCTCGGGCGGAATGTTGATCGTTTTCCTCTGCCATGTCCTGCTGGCTTTCGGCTGCAGTAAAGGAAAGTCCTCCACGCCTGCGGAAGACGAGCCCCAGGAAACCGTTACGGCTAAGCAGGCAGGGGTTCGCATATCGAGCGTGTTCTCCAAACTCAGCAGTGGTGACGAGAAATCGAGTCAAACGGGAGAGTCGACGTCTCGGACGATGTCCCACAATTTTGCTTTTCGGGATGTAACAGCCCGTGTTGGTCTGGACTTTCACTACGACAACGGGGCACGTGGTCAGCAGCTGATGGTCGAAGCGACAGGAGGTGGTTGCGGATGGATCGATTACGAACACGATGGGTTCATTGATATCTATTTTCCGCAGGGAGGAGATCCGGCACGCTCTGGTGCGATGGATCAACCGATTGATCGACTCTTTCGCAATAAGCACGGGCAGGTCTTTCAGGACGTGACCGAGGCCGCAGGGATTCGGAACCATGATTACGGACAGGGAGTTGCCGTAGGGGACTTCGATAGTGATGGGTTTGACGACCTCTTTGTGACAAATGTCGGTCAGAATCAACTCTATCACAATCAGGGGGATGGCTCATTTGAGGTCGTCCCGGCCGAGGCAGGCTTTCAGGAATCATTGTGGAGTACCAGCGCGGCATGGGGTGATGTGGACCGGGACGGTGATCTCGATCTGTATGTCTGCAACTATTGCGACTACGACCCGCGGAGACCAATGCCGTGTGCCGACGAACAGGGAACACCGTCCATTTGTCATCCCAAGGATGTTAATCCGGTTCCCGACCAGTTCTATCGAAATCTCGGAGACGGGCGATTTGAGGCGTGTGCCAGGTCATTGGGGTTATTCGGACCGGGAAATCGTGGCTTAGGTGTGGTCATCGCCGACTTCAACAACGACCGCTGGCCGGATATTTACGTTGCCAACGATACGACAGCGAACTTCCTTTTTCTCAGCGAGAACGCCGTGAGTTTTCGAGAAGCGGCTGGTCTGCTGGGATGTGCTGTCAATGCGCAGGGGGTTGCTCAGGCGAGTATGGGCGTTGGCTGCGGTGATTATGATAACAATGGTTTCCTTGATCTCTATCTGACGCACTTTACAAACGAGTGGAACACGCTCTATTCGAATCTCGGTGATAAAGGATTCTATGATACAACGGCAATCGCCGGACTGGTTGTGCCGACGATGAAACGATTGGCGTTCGGAACGATTATGAATGATCTGAATCAGGACGGACGCATGGAGTTATTTGTCGCGAACGGACATATCAATCCGCAGGAATCGGGTGGAAGCGGCTATCGCATGACTCCGCAACTGTTTTCGTATAACGGTGTCACCTGGGATGATGTCGGAGATTCTGCCGGAGACTATTTCAAGCGTCCGGTTGTGGGACGCGGTATTGGCACCGGCGATTTTGATAACGATGGAAAACTGGACCTGTGCGTTGTTCACCATGATTGTCCGATCGTGTTGCTTCAAAATGAATGTCAGGAAGGAACCTGGCTTCAAGTTCGGCTGATCGGTAGGCAATCAGCACGTTCCGCTGTGGGCACTCGGGTCAGCGTGCAGATGGGAAGCGTCACTCAAATGCAGGAGTTAGTGGGGGGGACAAGCTACTGTTCTGCGGTGCAATCACAGCTTAATTTTGCTTCGGCGGAACCTCTCAAGGTCGGGTACCTGCGTATCGAGTGGACAAACGGAGAAACCAGTCTCCTGGAAAATGTTCCGTTGAATCAGGCAATCGTTGTGACTGAACCATCGAGCCCACAGCAGGCAGCAAAGTGGGCTATTGTCCATGGTGGGGGAGAATGAAATGTCTCAACGTCTGCGAAGCTGCCTGAAAGCCATTTTGCTTCTTGTCGTGGTCATCATTGGGGCTCGACTTTTGCTGTCCGGATGGAATGTGTGGCAGATCCGTTCGTTGACGGCCGAATGTTCTCGATTGGAACAGACGGGCAGTTGGAGCCGAGTTTTGCGGACAGCTCGCAAGTGGAAAAGCTACGCACCGGAGAGCAGACAGGCTCGTCAGAAAGGAGCCACCGCTGGTCGAGCGCTTCGTGATGTCAGTGCGGTTAAAGAGTTTCTCGAAGGATATCCGTGCCAGGTTGTTGACGATGTTCCATGGCGTTCCATGCTGGCTGATCTGGAGTTCGGACCCCTCAATGATCCGTTTGCGGGTGCTGAGGTGTGCCGAGAAATCCTGAGGGTGCAACCGGACCATCGCGATAGTCATCGCAGACTGGTTTTCTTTTATGCAATGACGCAACAGCAAATTGCGATGCACGACCAAATACAGGCGGCTCTGCAGAGCGAGTGTGAGGTACCGGAGGTTTTCGTCTACAGTTTTCTCGGGCCAGGTTTGCAACTGAGAAACGGGATCCCTGCGACAGAGCGATGGCTGACTGCTTTCCCTCAAAGTGAGCTGCTTCTGGTGGCGCGGGCTCTGCATTTTGCAAGATCTGTTGAAGGTGCCGTTCCGACCAACGATGAGTCTGAAGCGGAAAAAGTTCGGCAGCTGCAGAGTGAAAGGAGTGAGAAGCTGGAAGAGCTTCTCGTGGCGTTTCCAGAAAATCAGGAGTTACAGGCCTATCATCTCAGCGAATTTATTCAGTCCGGAGATCTGGTTCGCGCCGGAGAAGTGTTGACACAAGCAACATCTTCTGCCGACCTTGATTTTCGTTTCTGGCACGCTCGAGGCTGGGTCTTTGCGAGGATCAAGGAGTACGAAGAAGCGGAACGATGTTATCGTCGGGCATTGTCTTTGCATTGTCTGGATTGGCGAACACATTTTCACCTTGCCGAACTTTTGCGTGCGCTAGGTCGGATGGACGAATCAGTGGTGGTCGGTGAGTTGGCATCGGATGGCCGCAGTCTGGAACGTGAGTTGTTGTTGCAGCCGGATATGTTGTCCGTTTCTCAAGACTTGTATGTGCGACTTGCGAAATACTCACAACAATGTGGGGCTGAAAGTTATACAAAGTGTCTGCAGCGATACCTGAACAAATCCGGGGTCTCTCAGAAGAGCAATGTTGAGAAATAGACCTCGTCGAGTGGATACAGGAATGTTGTCTGAGCCTAATGTTGCCGTCAGGCGTGGGTATTCCAGGGCAGTGATCTATGAGTGATCAGCAGAGTGATTTTGAACGGCCGCAAACCGAAAACAGCGGGCACAGAATACGAAGTGGCTTTCTGAAACTCCGTCGATACTGGTTTGTTGTTGGCATGCTGCTTGTGGCGATGGCTTTGTGGGCCGGTTACCATGCAGTGCGGTCGCAAACACAGAAGATGTGCCGCAAAGCTCAGCAGGAGGAACGCTGGGAAGATCTTGAGACATTGAGTCGAAGGTGGACAGATTGGGAACCGCACGAGGCCGATGCATGGTTGTATCTTGCGGATGCTGTGCAGCACCAGAACCGATTTCTCGAAGCTGCTGAATACCTTGGCGAAATTCCGGTGACTTCTCCGAAGGCCGCGAAGGCATTTCTGGTTCAAGCTGAACTCCTGTTTGGACCAGCCAACCAGCCACTTGATGGCGAGGTAGCGTGCAGAAAACTGCTGAAGCTGGAACCTCGGGCCGCGAAGGCGCACGCACTGCTGATTCGCTTCTATGCGTATACATTGCAGCGAAAAAAGCTGGCGGAACAGTTCAAAGAGGCCATTCGCCTGGGGTTGGAGCCCAAGGATGCCTACATCTACTACCTTCTCACAGACAGCCTGAATATGTCGCAGGGGGTCGAGCTGAATACCTTGTGGCTCACAACTTCTCCAGAGGAAGAGGTCTTTCTCGTGGCCCGCGCGCTGCAGTGGCGAGAACAGCATAATACACAAGCCGGCGAGACGGCAGATGTTAATGCTGATGCCGTCATGAATGAACGGGAGATGCAGGTTCTGAATCTTTTGGAACGGTTCCCGAATAATGCAAACCTGCTGGCCGACCAGATAGACGCCGAGATTGTGAAAGGACGACTTAACCGAGTGGTTGAATTGCTGTCTCAGGCTCCGGCTGATGCTGAGACGGATAACCGATTCTGGCGATACAAGGGCTGGGTTCACTATGCGAAGCAGGAATTTGGCGAGGCTGAAGAGGCCTATCGTACCGCATTGAAGCTGCATCCAATGGATTGGCAATCCATGAACCGTCTGTTGGAGGTATTGCGTTCTCGACAGGAAACAGCCGAGATCGAACGGATCCAGGCTCTTGTCGCACGAATTCAGGATCTGCGTACAAGCGTACGTTCCATTGAGACAATCGAAGATTGTCCGTTGGAACTGTTGCGGATTCTCGGACAGGTTGCACGCGATTGCGGAGACAGTCTGGTTGGAGATGCTTTGAGGCAGCGGTTAGGAAATACTGATGGAGCAAGACCTTGATGTTAACTTACATACGAAGGCACTCAGTAGTCTTTGCATTGTTCAGTGTGATCACGATCGGAGCCATCTATGCTGTTCTGACTTTAGATCAGGTAAGAGTGGGCGAGGGAATTCGTCGCCCACTCAAGGAGTTGAAAGACGGCGTATTCTTCATTAGTCCCGAAGACTATGCGGGCACCGTTGGACATCTCACCCGAAAGAAAGTTGTTTTTCTGCCAGCTCCGCAACAGAAACTCTCCCTGTCGAAACCTGCTGTGGCTGCTGCAGACTACCTCGGGCCGGAAAGCTGTCGCGAGTGTCACGCCGCTTATGTCGAGACTTCAGCAGCGACAGCTCATTACAGGACATGCCGCCTCCCCAGCGAAACATCTCTTCCGGATGATTTTGGTGAAGGTCGCAATATCCTTCGTACAGCAACCCCTGACATGCTGTTTGAGATGTCTCGGTCCGGCGACAAGTACTATCAGTCAGTGGTGGTGTTGCGTCGAGGCGTGGAGTTCGAACACAAGGAAGAAATCGGCATAGTGACAGGATCTGCAAAGTATGGGCAGACGTTTCTCTTCTGGAAAGATCAGTGTCTGTATGAGCTTCCCGTGAGTCACTTTACGGAGCTTGGCGAATGGGTTAACAGCCCAGGTTATGTTGATGGTGTTGCAAACTTTGCCAGACCCATATTCGCACGCTGCCTTGAATGCCATAGTACATGGATCGAACAATCCGGTGTCCCATTGAATCGCTTCAAGGAACAGCCATCGATACTCGGAATTACGTGCGAAAAGTGCCACGGTCCGGGTCGAGAACATGTTGAATATCACCGGCGTGAGCCTGACGACCGAACAGCCCGGCATATTGTGAATCCTGGAAATCTGTCTCGGGAACGTTCGATCGATATGTGTTCATTGTGTCACTCGGGTGCGGGTGAGCCATTGCAGGATCCTTTCAGCTTTCGGCCGGGCGACCAGCTGGCAGATTTCGTGAAGATACCCCCCGACTCAGAGTCTGGTCCGGGAGGAGTTCATTCAGCCAATCAGCAGGCTCGAATGGCACTGAGCCAGTGTTTTCAGCAGAGCTCCGATATGCAATGCACAACGTGTCATGATCCACATCATCAGGAGCGTGGAAATGCGAAGCTCTTCATTGAACGCTGCTTTAAATGCCACGAATCCAGTGACTGCAGAATTGTGAAGGAAATGGGGGTTGCAGCTGAGGGACGATGTATCGATTGCCACATGCCAAGCCGGGCGGATTCGCAAATGCCGATGCAGAAGGAAAAGGAAACGTTCCGCCCCATGCTGCGAGATCACCTGATCGACATCTGGGATGATAAAACAGCTGAGGTGCTGAAGGAGATAGCGTCTGGTGCGAGCAAGCCATAGCAGAACGTCAGAACTTGTTCCGGACCAGATACAGCCGAATGCTGCCTTGCAGGATCGCGGGAATGTGAAACCTTGCTCGGCTGCATGCATGAAGTCAATGTGCCTCCGGGCCAGGTTGATTGACCTTGGGTTCGGTGGTCTCAAACACTTCGCAATCCGGATGAGTTTTTCTCCAGTTTGTCCAGAATTCTGCGGGCGACGTTTTTCTCCACATGGCCAGAGCTTTGCCGACATGTGAGTAGAACGTGTAATTCTGATCGATCACTGACTGTGGCGTTTCATTGACGTTGTTGATCAGCCAGTCTGCTGCCTTCAGAATCTGCTCGCGAGGTGGGTGAAGTTCCTGAGGCGCGATGGACAGCCATTCCAGATGATGGCCCGTCGCGATGACTCGCTTGTAGCCTTTTTCTTTTGGATCGGCCTTAGCTTCCGCCTCAGCGCCGTCTGTCCAGTTTGCAGGCCACGAACCATCCGGACTCTGTGAGGCAATAATCATGTCTCGGCAGGTCTTCAGATAATCCATAATCTGGGTTTGTGTTTCAGCGGTGATCAGGTCGCCACCGTATTGTTCGTTGAGACGAAGCAGAAGCATCAGCGAGTACACGCGATGTGTCCCAAGGCAAACGCCATCGCGTTTATGGTTGCGCATCAATCGCTCGGCGACCATGTCGAACGTGACCCTTCGGCCTTCGCCGTTGTGCCACACGTTAGACTTCTGTGGAGCAAGCCAGAGCGTGAACGCCATAGCCGACCATTCTGTTTCGCGTTCATCCAGATGAAAGTCGCGCAGGGCTTCTGACAAAACGTCACGCACCTGGAGAGCTCTTGCGGTTGTGAACACGGGAGCATCGAGGGGCAAGCCTGATTCGGTGAGGGCCGCGAGCGTATGATCGTGATGAACCGAGCTGGAAGAATCTTCGCCCCAGCGAACATGAACGCCATCCGGGGTGAGTTCCATCAGCGGGGGATTATTCTTGCCCCAGGAGTCCATGTACTTTGCGGTGTCCGTCAGGAAGTCACTCATCTGAGGCCCGGAGATCGCGTCGGGATTTTTGAACTCGATCGATGAACCCCATGTTCGTAAGGCGTGCTCAACCAGATTCGGACGCAGATGACTGCGACTGAACCGTGGTACGATTTTCTTCAGCACTCCCGCCAGTTCTTCGTCCGACACAACTTCTGCGTCGTCGTAAAACGGAGCCACTGTGGCCAGTTTGGAATCGCGAAGGTTCACATCCAAAGCGACTGCTCGATGGGTGACCCTGGCAATGACTTCCTGCTGGCGAATGCCCGGAATACAGAACCAGGAAGCTGCAAATGCACTGCCGAAGGCCAGTTGCACAGTCAGCCAGGTTCGCAATGAGACTTTACGGCGGGAGTTTCGGACGATAATCATTTCAGATCCTGCACAGTCGTTTGAATTCGATGATCTGGGAGATCAGCGGTCGCGTTGAGGCCAGCTAAGGCGCTGAGCGAACGTTCGCGTGAATGGTCAAATCGGGTTGTTTCTTACGAAGATGGCAGCCTGGCGATCTTCATAATTGGCCTTCCAGTCGGTGCTTTCTTTGAATTTCTTCAGCAGAGCTGGCTGACGAATCTTGTCGATTACGGCAAGATTGATTCCATACTCGTTCATCAGTCCATCCCAGTCGGAGGGGCCGTTGATGATGCGGATATAGTCGTTCCAGACTTGTTCCGGAGTCACATGCACATGCAGATTCACCATTGGCTCAAGTGACTTTGGACCTCGGTTCATGACATATCCGGCCCACTCTGCTGGAACGAACGAGATACCCCGCGGAATGGTTTCCATGGAATCCAAAAACGCCACAGTCGCCAGCGGCGTTTCGACAGAGACCAGTCGATTGGCTTCCGGTACGCGGCCATGAACCAATTGAATCCCGAACGGAGTCAAAGCAAACAGAATCCACAGAATGCCGCCATTGACGAGAGTCATCAGGCCGGTGCCTTTGCCTGGCTGAGGATTCTGTAACCACTTCGTTGTTTGTCTCATTCCAGCAATCAGATGCGTGCCCGTAATGATTCCAGCCAGAGGAGCCCACCAATTCAACATGCGCGCAGACCATGCGGCGAGCAGCCCTGTCGCAACAAAAGCCAGCATCTCTCCGCAGTGCATTCGTCGAGGACTCAGTTTGATGGCGAAGATTGCCAGCAACGCGGCGGCAGCCGCAGATTGTCCCTGAGCCGTTCGCAGCGTCAGCGCGTCCCATTCGAACATGGATTCGATATTGGGATTGCCGGCGACATTCATGACCTCGGGATAGACGCCAATCCCGGCTGGATTCAGCAAGACCGCGGCTGCACAAAGTTGAGTCAGGAGAATCGTGCGATGAAACTCTCGATCAAGCAGGGCAACTCGCAGAGATTTAGAGATCGCGAGGACATCGCCGAAGCGACCAATTCCTGCAAATCCCATCAGCAGCAAACCCATCGAGAAAGATCCATGGATGTTGGCCCAGAGAGCAAACAGGATCGGGAGACCAATCCATGAGGCTCGGGTGTGTTTATTGCGTCCCAACATCCAGGCAACGATTACACAGTAGAAGACAACTCCAGCGAGCTGGGGTCGGATCACCAGCAGTTGATCGAGGTTGACCTTAAAGAAGATGCCCGCCGCAAGAATGCCGCCGAGCGTCGACTTACTCATTTTGACGGTTCGCCATGACACCAATGCCAGGCTCAGCGCTATCATGAGAGCATAGACAAACTGAAGAGAGGTCAATCCGAAACGTGCGTTCAGGGCCGCCAATCCCACCTGAGCCAGCCACGGAATATTGACCATGGAAACGCCACGGCAGAGCCGCATCAGAGGTTCCGTCGACGAGACCACACCCGTTTTCAGAATCTGATCCCCGTAGTTCAGGTGATCCCAAAGATCGGTGTGCCAGAGAGGTCGACTGGCCATCATAATGAAGACCAGA
>Ga0255095_1000415_pt1 | contig 22362 bp, 12 predicted proteins | sample Colum_Law_RepC_8_2_FD_188435 | JGI IMG/M metagenome (GOLD analysis project Ga0255095, IMG submission 188435) | Freshwater microbial communities from Columbia River, Oregon, United States - Colum_Law_RepC_8d | ecosystem: Environmental > Aquatic > Freshwater > River | place: USA: Oregon...
GATCGAATGCTGTCACAGCAGGATGTCGTGCAGCACTTTTCCGTGCACATCGGTCAGGCGGAAATCACGGCCCTGATAACGATACGTCAGTTGTTCGTGATTCAGTCCCAGCAGGTGCAGCACGGTGGCCTGCACGTCGTGCACGTGAACCGGGTGTTCAGCGACATCCATGCCGAAGTCATCGGTAGCTCCGAGTGACATTCCCGATCGAATACCGGCTCCTGCCAGCCACATGGTAAAGGCATCCTTGTGATGATCGCGGCCGGCGGTGGCGGCGGTGCCACCCTGCTGCAGTGGGGTGCGTCCGAATTCGGACATCCAGATCAGCAGTGTGTCCTGCAGCAGTCCTCGCTGCCGCAGGTCATGGAGCAGTGCCGCAATTGGTCGGTCCACTTCACGGCATTTGCGGGGCAGGGCGGTCTGCAGTGAGGCGTGGTGGTCCCAATCGGCATCGAACAGTTCAATTGTGCGAACGCCGCGTTCCACCATGCGGCGGGCCAGCAGGCAATTGGCGGCAAAGGACGGCTGCCCGGCCGTGGCTCCATACCGCCGCAAAGTGTCTGCGGATTCTTCGTTAAGTGCCAGCAGCTCGGGTACCGACGACTGCATGCGGAGAGCCAGATCGTACTGGCTGCTGCGTACTGCGGCTGCGGGATCCAGCGTCTGCTGAGCACGCAGCGTGTTGAGGCTGCGGAGAGCGGCCAGTTGCCGCTGCCGATCTTCAGGCTGGTACCCCGGCGGATTGGACAGAAACAGTACGGGGTCACCCTCAGCTCGAAACTGAGTCCCCTGGTGAATGCCGGGCAGGAATCCCGCCGACCACAGACTGGTGCCTGCTCCGCCGGGCGGCCCGCTGAGCAGCACAACCCACGCCGGCAGATTGGGGTTGTCTGAGCCCAGCCCCCACGACAGCCACGCTCCCAGCGTCGGTCGTCCGCCGCGTCCGAAGCCGGAGTGCAGAAACATCTGGGCTGGCGCATGATTGATTTCATTCGTATGGACTGAGCGGATGACGGCCAGCTCATCGGCGACAGTTGCCAGTTCCGGCAGCAGTTCGGACAACACCTGTCCGCTTTCTCCGTGTCGTCTGAACCGCCACGGAGACCCGGCCAGCACGGATGTTTTGCCGATGAATGCGAAATCGCGATTGCGGGTCACAGATTCCGGACACGGCTGGCCATGCCGCCGGACCAGCTCGGGTTTGTCATCAAACAGGTCCAGTTGCGAGGGGGCTCCGATCATGTGCAGACAGATCAGATGCTTTGCTTTGCCGGCGAAGTGAGCGAGCGGCTGGATGTCGACGGCACCGGGGGCGGCGGCGCAGGTTTCTGCAGGCCTGCTGCCGAGGGATGCCAGTGCCGATCCGCCGATGGTGGCGGCTGCGGTGCGGCGGCTGCAGGTGCCTGAGTCGGTGTTGCCGGGTCGTGACATAAAAGGTGCTCGGACAGATTTCAGGAGATGGTGGATAACGTGATTCAGGGTCGAGTGATGGTTTCGTGCAGGTTGAGCAGTACTCCGGAAACCGCATTCCATGCGGCCTGTTCCGTGGTGTCCTGAGCGGCGTCCGGGGAACGCTGCCGCACAGCGTCGCGCTGCTGATTCAGCAACTGCAGCAGCACCTGCAGCTCAGCGGGTTCCGGTGTGCGCGCCGTGCAGAGCTGAAATCCGTAAGTCAGTCGCCCGGAGTCGGCAGCGGTGGCGGGGCTGCTGAGCATACGGCTGGCGAGTGCGGCAGCGGCATCCACGCTGAGTGGTTCGTTGAGCAGGGCGAGGGCCTGCAGGGCGGTACTGGTACGGGAACGCTGCACAGTGCAGGCAAAGCGTGCGGGACCATCGAACGTGGACAGGCTGGGATGAAGGGCACTGCGTTTCACCACGATGTAGATGCTGCGGCGATATTTTTCGGTGCCCGGGCTGACCTGATAATCATACTGCTGCCCGCCAACTTTGTTCCAGAATCCGGCTGGTTGCGGCGGGCGAATGGGCGGTCCGAACTGTTTCAGGTCCAGCAGTCCGGACGCTGCCAGCAGATTGTCGCGGATCATTTCTGCATCCATGCGGAACGAGGGTCCGCGGGCCAGCAGTCGATTCTGGTCATCCATTTGCTGTAGCTGCGGTGTGGAGCTGGCTGACTGGCGGAAGGTGTGGGACAGCACCATTCGGCGCAGCAGATGTTTCATGGACCAGCCATTTTCCTGCAGCTCGACGGCCAGCCAGTCGAGCAGTTCCGGGTGGCTGGGTGGTTCGCAGCGGGAGCCGAGATCTTCGGGAGTGGGGACCAGTCCGGTACCGAACAGCTCGGCCCACCAGCGATTCACGGCAGCGCGCGCTGCCAGCGGATTGGCGGGTGACACGAGCCAGCGGGCAAGTTCCAGTCGGTTCTGCGGCTGGGGTGCCGGCTGAGGACCGCGGAACAGCGCTGGGATTCCGGGCTGCACGGCTGCTCCGGGCTGCCGGTAATCGCCGCGCTGATAAATGAACGTCGGACGTGGCTGCTGTTCGACCATGACCAGAGTGGTGGCTGGTGCGAGGGCAGCGAGTCTGTCCTGTACGTGCTGCAGCTGCTGCTGCAGTTGCGTGGTCTGCGAATCAGATTCGCTGAACAGGGCCGAGAGTCTGAAGCGACCCATGCTGCGTCCATTGCCGAAGTGCTGATCGAGTCGGATGGTCAGGGTGGAGTTTTCGGGAAGAGTGGTGGGGCTGGCGAGGTGGAATGTGGCCTGATGAGGCACAGCGAACCGTGGCGCGATGGCCCAGCCAGTCTCGGCCCGTCCATCGATTGCTCCGGCCACATCCCAGTTCTGCTGCGAGAAGTCTGCGGTGGCGGATTTGAAGCTGAGCGGAGCGGGGTTCGCAGCGGGTGCTGTGAGTGTGGCGGTGAATTCGTGCAAAACAAAATTCGGGCGTTTTTTATCACCGCGACCGGGACCTTTTCCGGGCAGTGAATCGTGGGGCAGTGCTTCCAGTCGCAGGGCGACGATCTGCTGCAGAGGCTGACGAATGGTGATGGTGACCGTGACGAGATCATCAGCGGGCGGATCATCGCCACTGACAAGGAAGGAGCCATCCGGCAGTGTATTCCAGGTATCGGTGGCCCCGAGTGACTGGATGGAATCCGCTTTAAGTACAACGGGTGCTGAGTCGGCCGCGGGCTGGTCAGTGGCGGATTTTCCTGGGATATTTCCGGTTCGATTTTTCAGTTTCTGCTGCAGTTCTGCAAGCTGGCTGCGGAGTGCCGCGCGCTGTTCGTCGTGTCGGGGATCGGAGAGTGGCATTTCCGGTCCGATGAAGCGGATGGAAGACGGCTGTGCGGGGTTGGCGCGATCGGCTTCGAGGGCAGTATTGTTGAAGCAGGCCAGCAGCTGATAGTAGTCGTGCATGGAGAACGGGTCATATTTGTGATCGTGGCACTGAGCGCATTCGAGCGTGGCGCCCAGCCAGATGGTGCCCGTCGTATTGACTCGATCAATCAATTGTTCGGCGCGGGTTTCTTCGGGCAGTGAACCGGCTTCGACATTGGTGGGTGAGCAGCGATGGAAGCCGGTGGCGATGCGCTGGGATTCGGTGGCGTCGGGCAGCAGGTCACCGGCCAGTTGTTCGATGGTGAACTGATCAAAGGGCAGGTCATTGTTGAGTGCCTGAATAACCCAGTCGCGCCAGGCCCACGAATCACGGAGATCATCGCGCTGGAATCCGTGCGAATCGGCGTAGCGTGCGAGGTCCAGCCAGTGCCGGGCCCAGCGTTCACCATACTGCGGTCGCTGCAGCAGGTCGTCAACCAGTTGCTGATAGCGAGTTTCCGAAGGATCAGCAACGAACGCGGCGACCTCTGCGGGTGTGGGAGGCAGTCCGATGAGTGCGAGGTACAGTCGGCGAACGAGTACGGCGGGTTCAGCCGGCGGAGCCGGCTGCAGTTGGTGACTGTGGAGCGTCTGCCGGATGAACGCATCGATCGGTGAATCCGTAGCCTGCGAGGGAACTTCGGGGCGAACGGGAGGCGACCACGCCCAGTGTGGGGGCGGGATAAACGGATCCGGGATCACGGCACCGGCTTCGATCCAGCGGCGGATGATCTGTTGCTGCTGCTGAGTCAGCGGATTACCGACGGGCGGCATGTGCTGTTCGTCGGTGGAGGGCAGCGTCAGGCGGCGCAGCAGTTCGCTGGTCTGCGGGCTGAGCGGTCTGAGGATATCGGGCTGCAGCAGACTGTCGCGGCTGTCGACGCGTAAGTCACCATTCTGCTGCTGCGGCCCGTGACACTGCAGGCAGTTGCGACTGAGGATGGGATAGACGTCGCGGGTGAAGCTGACTGGTGGCTGTCCCTGCTGCAGGTTCGAGTCAGAGGCCTGAACCGATCCGGGCAACAGCAGACAGGCAAGCAGCAGAGCATTCATGACGCTGTACCTGACGGTGGGACGTTGATTGAGCATGATCCGGACGAAGGCCGAAAAGTTTCAGCATGCTGTTTGTCTGCAGACTCCAATATCCCTGTCTGAACGCTGATGTCAAATGATCCGGGTGAATTGAACCGGGCGTGGACTGGACCCGGAACCCGCTGATTCCGGCGACAATCGACAGACTGTTCCTGGTGGCCGCCGTTTGGACCTGCGTTTGGCGTGCTGGCGGACGTGCAATCGCACGGTACTCTGACTACGATAGGGCCAGCGGTAAAGATTTTCCTGTGAATCAGCGAGTCAGTCATGGCAGAGAGTGCAGCAACGCGGCGTGAGTTTCTGGCAGCAGCGGTGGCAGTGGCGGGTGTGACCGGAGTGCAGGGCGCGGGGCGTCCGGAAAAGCCGTTGTTTGCCTACGTGGGAACGTTCAGTTCGCCGTTGCAGGACGTGCTGCCCACGCAGGTGGATCTGCCGCCGGGCAACGGCCGCGGCATTCATATTTTTCGAGTGGACCGGGAAACAGGCGGCCTGACGGCGGCCGGAACATTTGATCTTGGCACCAGCCCCAGTTGTCTGGCGGTCAACGCAGCGGCCGATCGACTGTATTCGGCAAACGAAACCGACCGTGTGGGCGAATCAAAGGAGGGCACCGTCAGTGCGTTTTCCATTGACGCGACGACCGGTGCGCTGACGCTGCTGAACACGGTGCGATCGGGCGGAGCAGGGCCGACCTACGTCGCGCTGCACCCAACGGGCCGCTATCTGCTGACGGCCAACTATTTCGGAGGTTCGATTTCGGTGCTGCCGGTGCTGGCACACGGGCGTCTGGGAGACGCAGTGGACGTGAAGCAGGACGAAGGCTCAGTGGGGCCGACAAAAGCCACCAGCGTGCAACCGGGCAGCTTTGCCTTCAGCGGACACGACAGGACTCATGCTCACCAGATCCTGCCGGATGCATCAGGACGGTTTGTCCTGCATGTGGACCTTGGACAGGATCGCATTTACGTCTGGAAGTTTGATGCCGAGACCGGGAAGCTGAGCCCGGCGAATCAGCCGTGGGTGTCGCTGCCGGCCGGCGATGGACCGCGGCATGTGCATTTCCATCCGAATGGTCGCTGGCTGTATTCCATTCAGGAGGAAGGTTCCACTATTGTGCTGTTTGACTATGACAGCTCCAGCGGTGCCCTGAAAGCTCGTCAGACAGTACCCAGTCTGCCGGCGGGATATGCCGGCAGCAATTTCTGTTCAGAGATTCTGGTGTCTGCAGACGGCAAGTTTGTGTACGGTGGCAACCGGCTGCACGACAGCATCGGCATTTTTTCGCTCGCAGCGGATGGTCGTCTGACGGAGGTCGGCAACGAATGGACTCGCGGAAATTATCCGCGCAGTTTCACCTTTGATCCGACGGGCGGGTTTTTGTACTGCTGCAATCAGCGAGCGGACAATGTGACGATTTTCCGGGTCAATCGAAACAGCGGTTTGCTGGAGTTTACGGGGCGTTATGTGCCGGTGGGAAATCCGTCGATCGTCGTATTCTGCGAGCCCGGTGGCGGCTGAATCTGCTGCGTCACTCGGGACCTGCAGATTCCGGCTCAACGTAAAATGAAGTGCGCGGTGTGAAGAAGCATTCTGACCACGCAAGGCACCAATTGCAGAGGCATTCCGAGGGCGAGCCGTTTGGCGGAAGCCAATGGGTGTTGTCTTGAAAGTGGGCACCGAACTGGTGCTCGTTGGTTCCACCTGGGAGGGCGAGGCTGCCGCCGAGCCGGCAAGCCTGGGAGGGCGAGGCTCCTGCCAAGCCGGCGGACGCTATTTGGTTTGTGTGGTTGTTCGCCTCGGCGGGAAATGATTGCCGCGGGATAACGCGGAATAACGCGGAAATTTGAGCGTGTTGTGTGGTGTTGTCGCCGCTGGCGGTCGTATCGTCCTGGGAGGCGGAGGCCTCCGTTGGGAGGGCGAGGCTCCTGCCGAGCCGCGGATGTTATTGGTTTGTGTGGTGTTTCGCCTCGGCGGGAAATGTGGCCGCGGAATGACCCGGAATAACGCGGAAATTTGAGCGTGTTGTGTGGTGTTGTCGCCGTTGGCGGTCGTATCGTCCTGGGAGGCGGAGGCCTCCGTTGGGAGGGCGAGGCTCCTGCCGAGCAGGCGGACGCTATTTGGTTTGTGTGGTGGTTCGCCTCGGCGGGAAATGATGGCCGCGGAATAACGCGGAATAACGCGGAAATTTGAGCGTGTTGTGTGGTGTTGTCGCCGTTGGCGGTCGTATCGTCCTGGGAGGCGGAGGCCTCCTTTGGGAGGGCGAGGCTCCTGCCAAGCCGGCGGACGCTATTTGGTTTGTGTGGTTGTTCGCCTCGGCGGGAAACGATGGCCGCGGAATAACGCGGAATAACGCGGAAATTTCAGCGTGTTGTGTGGTGTTGTCGCCGTTGGCGGTCGTAGCGTCCTGGGAGGTGGAGGTCTCCTTGGGAGGGCGAGGCTCCTGCCGAGCCGGCGGACGCTATTTGGTTTGTGTGGTGGTTCGGATCGGCGGGAAACGATGGCCGCGGAATGACGCGGAATAACGCGGAAATTTCAGCGTGTTGTGTGGTTGTCCGGCTCGGCAGGAGACTCGCCCTCCCAAGGGGGAATTCTGCGATTACTGAACACTGAGAACTGAACACTGACGTCCGGCTCGGCAGGAGCCTCGCCCTCCCAAGGGGCGTGAACACCCAAGGCAAGGCAATCTGCAGCTGCGCACAGGATTTCGCGTTGATCCCGGATTCCTGAATAACCTTCGGGACACAGCATCAGGGCTGCAGTAATAATCGCAGCCTTTCCAGCAGCAACTGCTCTGCGGTCGCCGTGGAGCCCGGTTCACGGTCCAGCAACTGCAGGTCCTGAGCCTGCACCAGCTGCCGCAGCAATTCCGACCATTCGCCTGATCCCGCAGATCCCGCTTCCCGGCTTAACAGTTGCGGGTGCACCACCGCACAGTCCCACGAACTTCGGCCAAAATCCAGTGACCAGTTCATAATCCACGATACACTGTGGATGACCTGCTCGTCCGTCAGCTCCGGACGCTGCTCAGGATATGTCAGCAGCACGAGGTCCGGTTTGAGTGGTCGCACCATTCGCTGAGCCTCAGCTTCCAGTTCGGGCAGCGTGCGAGCGATCAACCTGCCATTCTGCTCACCCATCGTCTGCCAGACGGTGATGTCACAACGCTCAGACAGTCCCAGTTGCCCCAGCACCTGCTGCAGCGGTTCCACAACCGGCTGCATCGCCAGAATCCGGAGCCGGCCGCCGTCCCGCAACACCTGCTGTACACGGGGCAACCCCGGCTCCGGTCGTAAATCGGCGAGGCTGATCTGCACACCCGTCAGTCGCTGACATACAGTCTCGGCCAGCAATCGATGTCCGTCCAGATTCGGATGAATCGCATCACTCATGGTCATTCGCCATGCCTGCGGGGCTCGTTCGCGCAACTTCAGCCCGGCCTGCTGCACATCGCAGAAGGCTGTCTGCTGTTCCGTCGCCACGTCCCTGATCAACTGGCAGAACTGCTGCAGTTTCTGTTCGGGTCGACCGGCCGTATCAATCACGGCATTCGGCGTGCACAGCACGGGTTCGGCACCGGCCGCGCGGATCTGTCGCACCAGTTCCAGCAGCCCGTCCCGAAACTGCGTTTCACCCGACCGAGCCAGATCATTCAGCCCGAAGCTGATGGTGACAATCTGCGGCTGATGATCGAGCACATCGCGCTGGAGTCGTGCGAGGCCGTCGGCCACAGTGTTACCACTGATGCCGGCATTGATCACAGCCACTTCACGGCCCGGCAGTGCTCGCTGCAGTCCCACCTGCAGCAGCTCGGGCCACGCGCGTCTGCCACCCGTGTGATAATAGATGCCGGTCACACTGTCTCCCAGACACACGACTCGCAGCGATTGTCCGGGCCGCACAACAGCCGGCTCAGCCTTTGCTGCAGATCGCTGCTGCAGTGCCTTCCAGACAAACTCCAGCGCCTCACGCGTATCCTGAGCATTGGTATCGTGCCCGCCATCCGGACGATGCAGCGACAGCACCTGAGCTCCACCGGTCTGCAGATGCTGCAGCAGTCGCAGCACGCTGTCCGGCGGCACCAGCGTATCACGCCCGCCGGTCGTCGCCGCCACGGGCATCGTCAGATTCGCGGCAAACAGCTCGGCCGAGCGCGTTCGATAGACTTCCCGGTGACTGTCCTTCGTGCCACCGTACGACGCCTGTATCGCCTCCTGAAACTGCTCATATTCCAGCATATTGGCCGTCCCATTCAGCGAGACGACTCCGTCGATCAGTTGTGGATGCTGAGCAGCAAAGGCGAGTGCCGAAGTACCGCCCATGGAACCGCCCAGCAGCAGAATTCTGCCGATCCGCTGTCCCCGATGCAGCTCGTCAATCAACTGCACCATGTCTGCTTCAGCCGCCGGTCCCATCCACGATGTCGGGGCCCGATAATCCGGCGACACGCAGATCATGGAGGCCTGTGCGGCAAACCGTCGCGACTCACTGCACTCCGCTCGCGACTGGCGAATAAACTGCCAGCGATCCGAGCCATGCCCGTGCAGCATGATCAGCACATCATACACTCGCGCCGGATCATAGTCAGCGGGCCGCAGCAGCACGTAACGCTGCTCAGTCCCGTCCAGCCGTGACACAAACGCTCGATCCTGCGGTTCCTGCCAGCCCTCTTCGGCTGCCAACCCGGAACCGCTCAGCACCAACACCAGCAGACTGCAGAACCAGCGCATCATTACGGCCACTCCGAAGAATCACTTTGTCGCCGGCACAGACACGGTGATCGGCTGCACCCACGCCCGTTCGAATTCTCCGGCCTCTGACGGATTCGGATGTCGCTTCGACGACGTCACCACGGCCCGCACGTAAAGCTCCTGCCCCGTCACACGGTACTCCGCCACAGGGCCGACAGCCGTCGCCAGGACTTTCCCCACCTGATCACTGTACACACGCGTCAATGTCTCAGCCTCTTCAGGCTTCTCAGTCGCCGGCTTTGACGTCTGATCAAAATCGCGATTCGTACCAATGAACTGAATCTGATACTGCACGTCAGCTTCCGGCTGCACTTCGACCCGCAGCGTACCCTGGCGGTAATGCACGGACTTCAGACTGACACCTGATGACGAATAGAAGCGCCCGGCTTCCAGAGCATCCACAATGGCATCCGGCTCAAGCGACTTCGCCAGCACGACCACCCAGCCACGACCGGGCTGAGCCCCCTTGCCGGCAGCGGTCTCAAAATAATTGTGACCGTCGTCGGTTCCCAGACCGTACATCAGGGGCAGCTGCAGCGTCTGCAGACGGAAACTGTTCATGATGTCCCACATGCGTTCCGTGCCGGCATGCGTGGCGTCTCCACTGTTATGAACCGTGGGATGTCCGTTGTAGAGCTCAAAGAAATTCTCGCCCACAACCTTCATCAACTGTTCAGCCGTCACCGCGTAGCCAAAATTCGGATGGTTCAGGTGCACCAGCGTTTTGACTCCGGTCCGTTCCCGGCGGGATGTGGCAGCGTTGATGTTCTGCTGAATGACGTCCGTAATGGATTCACCGCCGGTCGGTGGCAGCAGCTCGACCGTGTTTGTGGCACACATGTGCACGGGCAGTTTCCCGAAACGATCCGTGATCTCTTCGCCCTGAATCAGCAGATACTCCTGCGGCACCGCCAGCCGGGCAAAGATTTCATCAAAGGTCTTCAGGCGTATTTCGGTGGCTTCACCTTCCCCACGAGTCTCGATCCACTCGGCCGGCCACTGCTCACGCAGCCGCTGCACGGCCTTTTCGCTGCCCTTGCGTTTGGCTGTGTTCAGCCAGCGTTCCTTCTGCAGCAGAGTATTGTGGTCGGTGAAGACCAGAAACTGATAGCCCTTATCGCGGTACCATTTTGCGAGGTTTTCGGGAAAGTCATCCCCATCGCTCCACAGCGAATGCGTATGCATATTGCCCTTCATCCAGCGCTGTCCATCAACGGCCTGCAGCAGCACATCGGGCTGCTGAGCACACGTCACAAGTGCAGGAAACAGCAGGGCACACAGCAGGGCCGGCATTGTCAGCCGGGGCAGGCGGGCAGTCATGGCAGGTCTCAACAGGGATAAACGTGGGAGAATCAAAGTTCGCAGGCAGGAATTGTGATCCGTACGGCTCGGAATTGCATCAGAGAACAGCGTGATCTTCGCAGAAAAATCACGGCTCAACACGAAATCCTGTTCGCAAGTGTCGATTGCATTGCGAGGGGTGTTGACAGGGAGTGATCGAGGCAGAAATCAAACGACCCCGAAAACAGGGTTTCCGACCTCAGATTTTTTTCTCCCTCCCCAGGTTTGACGGCTCGGCAGGAGCCTCGCCCTCCCCAAGGGGACTACCGAGCACTGGTTCGGTGCCCCCAACGACAGGACAACACTCGTTGGCGGCCTCGCACCGCGCACTTCATTTGACGTTGAGCCATAAAAAACCATGCTCGCAAAACAACCTGTTCTGCCACTCACCGTTCACAACATTCCCGCCTCCGCTTTCAGCCTCCCCTGAAACCGCCACACCCACGATTCCTTTTCCGTGTGTTCCGTGATGAGCGATGGCTTCCGGTTGAAGACACCGTTATTGAACAATCGCACTCGCAACTTGCCCGGGCTTAAGCCCACGCTACGGTTGCTGAATCGCGGTGCCACGAATGACCGCGCAATCCGAGGTCACGTCATTCCGCGTCATTCCGCGTTTTTCCGCGGCCAAAAAAAACGACACACCCACGATTCCTTTTCCGTGTGTTCCGTGGTGAGCGATGGTTTCCGGTTGCAAACACCGTTATTGAACAAGCCCATGCGCTACTTGCGCGGGCTAAAGCCCACGCTACGGTTTCTGGCCCACGCAATCCGAGGTCACGTCATTCCGCGTTTTTCCGCGTTTTTCCGCGGCCAAAAAAGACACACACACGCTCGCAAAACAACCTGTTCTGCCTCCACCGTTCACAACACTCCCGCCTCCGCTTTCAGCGTCCCCTGAAACCGCGACACCTACGATCTCTTTTCCGTGTCTTCCGTGGTGAGCGATGGTTTCCGGTTGCAAATACCGTTATTGAACAAGTGCACGCGCGACTTGCGCGGGCTAAAGCCCACGCTACGGTTTTTGGACCGCGCAATCCGAGGTCACGTCATTCCGCGTCATTCCGCGTTCTTCCGCGGCCAAAAAAAGCTCAACGCGAAATCCTGTGCGCAGCTGCAGACTGCATTGTCAGAGTTGTTGACTGCGATCGTGGGAGGGCGAAGCTCGCGCTGAGCCGAATGCCTGTCAGGCCGCTGGATCGTCCGGCTCGGCAGGAGCCTCGCCCTCCCGAGGTTGGCCGGCTCGGCGGGAGCCTCGCCCTCCCAGGGTTGGCCGGCTCGGCGGGAGCCTCGCCCTCCCAGGGTTGGCCGGCTCGGCGGGAGCCTCGCCCTCCCAAGGACAGGAGCCACGACGTCCCACGGCGGCAGCCTCGCTCTTTCAGGGGCAGGAACCACTGATCCCAACCGCGATTAAACTTTGTATGATCCGCCGCACAAAAGTGCCCGAACGCACTTTTTGTCCGGGAACAGGGGCCGAGGTGAAAGGGCTATACGATATGACGAGCGAAAATCCTTTTGAAGTCCTGCTGGATCGGCCGCAGGCTACGGAACGGCCAACACTGCAACAGTACGGTCCCGTCGGGCGACTCAGATTCTTCGTCTGGTCCATCGGACTCGTGTCGCTGACAATGCTGCTGTTTATGGCCATGCTGAGTTTCCCAAGCGGTCTGGCAATTCTCACTGTGCCCGTGCTGGTGGTCGGTTGGTACGCCACACAGACGTGGCTGATTCGAGCTCGGTTGCGGAATGTCGGCTGCCAACAGTGGTGGCTGCTCATTCCGCCAATACTGCTGTTTGCCTCCTGGATCGGTGTTATCATCACCAGTTCCAATAACGCCTTAGCCCTCGCCGCTGCGCTGGCCCAGATCACCTCCCTGCTGGCGCTGCTCAACCTGCCCATACTTGTGATCTGTCTCGCCATGCCCACAGGTTTCGCAGAGCGCCGAAAAACTGACATGCCCGCAACCATTGTGCTGATCGCCGGCGTAACCGTCGCTGTCGTCTTCGCCGTCGTCCTGCTTCGAGGATTGCTGGGATGATGAAACAACAACCGCGCCACAGGTTCCAATCTACTGAGAACTGACACCACCACCCCCAGACCCATGCGATTTTCCGTGTCATTCCGTGTTCTTCCGTGGCGAAAACTACCCTCGCCGCGCTGATTGAAACCGGTTCTTTCAGAGCAAGGCGGCCCCACGGACGGCTGAAGGCTGACGGGGAGGGGGCCGAGAAGGAATGCTCGGGCTACGGTTTGGGCCCCCGTGTCAGGAATGACGTTGAAGACAAAAACCGTAGCCTGGGCTTTAGCCCGGGCACGAACGTCTCGTCAGCCTTGATATCCCCAGTGTTTCTCAGGGGCTGGGGCCGAGCAGGAATGCTCGGGCTACCTTTTGGCCCCCCACGTCAGGAATGACGCGAGGGACAAAAACCGTAGCCTGGGCTTTAGCCCGGGCAACTTACGCACCCCACCACCCCAAAAACACTGCGTTTTTCAACCGGAGGAAGTCGGGTTGATACTCCCAGCCGACGTTTGTCCCTCCGTGTCAGGAACGACCGGGCTACGGTTTTTTACCGTGTGACCAAGGGGGTAGGGGACTTGCTCGGGCTAAAGCCCAAGCTACGCTAAAGCCCAGGCTACGCTACCGTGAAAATGACCCGGCAAAGTCTACTCTCCACTCTCTCGCTTCGACTCTCTATGCCATGGATGGCATCCGTCAGTTGCGAGTCATGAATTCGTCGGTGTTCAACAACACTCGCGCTGTGCTGGTCCATGCAGATCGCTCCACCGCAGAAATACCCTCCACCGCTGCAGTTGATACCCCGGCCGCAAACTTTTCGGCGTCCGCCACCGCACCCGCAAACCGCGATCGCTCGCGGCTGAGAAATTCCACCAGTACCGACAGCTCGGAATCCTGTGGCTCACGAGTCAGACACAGCCGAAACATCAGCCGCAATCGGTCCCCGTCCGTACCCGCCGGCTGCTGCTTCAGAACTCGAGCCGCCAGACCCCCCGCCAGCTCCGTAAACACCTGATCGTTCGCCACTGTCAATGACTGCAGCGGAGTGTTGGAACGCTCGCGGCGAGTACACACGGTGCTGAAATCCGGAGCATCAAAGGTGGACAACAACGGATACGGTGCACTCCGGTAAAACATCACGTACATCGTGCGACGAAACCGGTCCGCGCCCGTGGCCGTCGGCCAGTTCTTCCTGTTCTGCGTGAAATCATAAATGCCGTCCGGCTGCGGCAAATGCACCCCAGGACCACCCACACGCTCAGACAACAACCCGCTGGCCGATAACGCCATGTCCCGCACAATCTCGGCCTCCACACGAAACCGAGCCTGTCGAGCCAGCAGATAATTGTCCGGATCCTGCTGCACCGCCACCTCGTCCAGCAGAGCTGACGACTGCCGATACACCGCCGACGTCAGGATCAGCCGATGCAACTGCTTCTGAGACCACCCGAGCCTGATGAATTCGGAGGCCAGCCAGTCCAAGAGCGGCAGATTCACCGGAGCCGCCCCCTGAAACCCGAAATCATTGTCCGTCTCCACCAACCCTCGACCAAAATATCGCCCCCAGATTCGATTCACCGTGACTCGCGCGGTCAACGGGTTCTGCGGCGATACCAGCCACCGCGCCAGATCCAGACGCGACCGGTATTCCGCTGGCTCAACCGCGCCGCGCACCGCCGCCGGTACTCCCGGCTGCAACGGACCACGCTCTCGATCAGGCGAAAGGAATTCGCCGCGAGTCAACAGAAATGTCTGAGGCGCCGTGGGCTGATCCTGCATCACCATCTGCCTGACCGCCACACCCCGACCCGGCAACGCCGCTTCCAACTCACCAATCTGCTGGGTGATTCGAGCCAACCGGGTCGCTGAATCCGTCGCCGGCAGCTCAGCCGCCGCATTCACCGTGGATATCTCCAGCGAGAAATGACCCAGCAGATAGTTCCTGTTCAAATCATGCCTGAGCACCACCGAGACAATGTCGTCCTGCGCCGCCACAGGCTGACGCAGCACAAAAATGGCCTCGTGCGGAGCATTCATGCGCGCTCCCTGCGCCTGCTGCGCCGCATCCACATTGATCGCCCAGCCCGTCCCGTTGTCACCATCCACCGCATGCTCAACCGGATACTTCGGCTGACTGTGATCGGCCCACGCCAACCCAAAAGAATGCTCCTCAGCACCCGACCGCAATAACACTTCCGTCAACACAAAATTGCCGTTGCTGGCCGTCCCCGGACCCTGCTCAGGCAAATCCGGATGCGGAATCGCCTTCAGTCGCAGCGCAGTCACTTTCACCGGTCCGCTGGCCTGAGCCGGCAACTGCAGCCTGATCGTGAACGCATCACTGGCGGCCGCATGAGTCTTCGCGAACAGTGACCCGTCCGGCAGGATCTTCAGAATACTGCTGCCCGACGCGTTCACACCCGCCACCGGCGGCTGCTGCCACTGCCAGTTCAATCCCTGCAGTGCCGGACCCGCGGAAGTGGCCTTCTGCAGTTGATCCCGCTCCCTGCGCAGCGACTGTAACTGCTGCAGTTGCTGCTGCTGCTGCTGCGTCCAGCCAAACACCTCCTGCTCTCGCACCTCCACCATCGTGCTGAGATTGTTGGCATCCGCTGCGGCATTGAAGAACGCATACAACCGGTAGTATTCTTCCTGAGTGATCGGGTCGTACTTGTGAGTATGACACTGGGCACAACCCAGAGTCAGACCCAGCCACACTGCACCCGTGGTGTTGACGCGATCAATCAGCGCCTCGTGGCGAAACTGATCCGGCTTCACCCCGCCCTCCTCGTTGATCATCGTGTTGCGGTGAAACCCCGTCGCAATCCGCTGGTTCAAAGTCGCGTCCGGCAGCAGATCACCCGCCAACTGCTGCACAGTGAACTGATCAAACGGCAGATCCTGATTGAACGCGGAAATCACCCAGTCGCGATACGGCCACATCACTCGCGGACCGTCAATCGTGTACCCGTTGGAATCGGCATAGCGCGCCTGATCCAGCCAGTGCCGCCCCCAGCGTTCACCATAGTGCGGACTTTGCAGCAGCCGATCCACCAGACGCTCCCATGCATCCGGTGACTGATCCCGCACAAACTGATCCACCTCCTGCGGAGACGGCAACAGACCCAGCAGGTCCTGGTAAACACGCCGAATCAACGTTGGACGGTCCGCCTCAGCAGCAGGCTGCAGTCCGGCAACTTTCAGACGCTGCAGAACGAACGCGTCAAGGTCACCACGACACCATGCCGCAGATCGCTGGGCCGGCACGACCGGCGTCTGCAGTGGCTGAAAAGCCCAGTGGTCCTGATATTCGGCACCCTGCTGAATCCAACGCTGCAGCAGTTCAATCTGAGTCTGATTGAGCGGTTTGTTGAATTCGGCCGGCGGCATGTGCTGCTGCGGGTCACTGGTCAGGACTCGCTGCAGCAGTGGGCTGTCAGCAGCTTTGCCCGGCAGAATGGCCCCGTGCGCGACCACAGCATCGCGCAGATCCAGCCGCAGATCAGCCTGCCGCGATTCCTGATCCGCACCGTGACAGGGGAAACAGTGATTGGACAGGATCGGGCGAATATCCCGCTGATAATCCACAGCGGCGGCCGGCGGTACCTGCGGAACATCCTGCGCAGAACACCGAGCAGGGATAATGATCAGCAGCCATGCGTGGCACAGCAGACGCAGCAGGAACCGGGAATCGGCTGTTGCACGGCCATTGATGGTGGTGGACACAACGACGGCTTCCAGGCAAGAAACTGGCGGGCAGGGAACGGTCCGCAGACCGGAGACAGCAGAGATGCAGTATACCGTGGTGTGGGGGGTGTTTTGAACCGGGAATCGCTGCGAATTCGCAACTCGAGCATTCCTGCCCGGCCCCGCGTTTCCGGCCTGCCGGCGGCTGCCGCCGTACCGCTCACAAAGGCAGCGACCGTCGTGTTACACATACCCATGCAACGGGCCACCGGGGGCGCCCAACTGATCCACTCGACGCACAATCGCCGGATCGGAAACCAACGGCGGAGCCATGTGCGGCTTGATCCGCGCGTCGATCACCAACGGGCCCCGACATCCCCAGTGCTTGCTGTCCGTAAATGACTCGATGCCGTACAGATCCGCCGCGGGATTGCTGCGAGTGAATGTGACCCACAGCCAGTTCCGCAGCGATTCCGCACAAAACCCACTGTCCTCGGTCAACACAATCAACGGCCACTCGGGCCCCCAGCCCGATGCCGTCTGCTCACGACAGAATCGCTCGGGCACACCATCTGAACTGTTCGGCTGACCGCCATGCCGCGGTGCCGATACCGCGAGAACACCGGGCATCACCACCGCCGGATCACGGAATCCCTCCGGCAGTGACAGATCTGCGGGCAGAACTGTCCCCAGACTGCGACGCACCGCACCACAAGCCGCCACCACCACCTTCGAACCCGAATTCAACCCGGTACCGGTGTAGTCGAGGGTGTCAATGGTCGTGCAGGTCTGGAAGTGCAGGTCACGCGTCCAGTCAACGCGCTGCAGAATATGGCCGAAGAATTCCGGGATGTTGTGAATGTCCAGATCCGGCCGATCTTCCTTTGCCGTGATCCACAGATACTTGGCCAGCGACAACTGCCCCTGACCAAGAATGGCGTTGGCATTGGTCAGCAGCTCCTGCGGCCGACGTTCCGGTGCCCACGGCACATAACGTTCACTGCCGATCGCCAGCAGCAGCGGATGCACGCCCGATGCATCCACCGCGTGCACCGCATGCACCCCGGGCAGCACGGCCGAAATTGCCGGGCTGGTCAGATCATGAATCAATGCTCCGAAGATCGTGTCTTCCTGCGGCGGTCGTCCAACCACTGTAAAGGGCCAGACAGCGTCGCGTCGGTGATAGACCGCATCCACTTTCATGACGGGAAAATCATGAGCCAGACTGTAGTATCCGAGATGGTCCCCGAAAGGTCCTTCGGGCAGCAGTCGATCGGGATCGACGGTCCCGGAAATGCAGAAGTCGCATTCGGCACAGATCATGGGACCGTTCGGCTGCCGCACCATTCGCACGGCCCGCTGCGACAGGGCTCCGGCGAAAGCCACTTCCGGAAAGTTGTCCGGGAGCGGCATGACGGCGGCCACGGCCAGTGACGGAGGGCCTCCGACCAGCACATTGACCCGGAACGGGACTCCGCGAGCAATCGCGGCGGCATGATGAAACCCGATCCCGCGATGCAGTTGATAGTGCAGCCCGATTTCTGCGTTCAGTCGATACTGATTGCCACTCAACTGAACTCGATACATCCCAATATTGGATCCGAGATACCCGGGTCGATCGGGGTGTTCGGTGTAAACCTGCGGCAGCGTCACGAAAGCTCCGCCATCCATCGGCCAGCTTTTCAGCAGCGGCAGCTGATCGATGGTGGTGCGGCATTCCATCACAGGACCGCTGCGACGCGGAGCAAATCGCATGGACCACAGCGTTTTCAGGGTGCCGGGGATGCGTGTCGGGTGTTTCAGCAGATACGCCGGGTCTTTTTTCAGTTGTACGAGCGTTTCGACGGAGCGGAGTGCATCGCGGAAGATGAAACGTGCTCGGTCGAGTGTGCCGAACAGGTTGCTGGCCATGGGAAATCGGCAGCCGCGAACGTTTTCGAACAGCAGCGCCGGACCGCCCCGTTCGCAGACCCTGCGGTGAATCTCGGCAGCTTCGAGGTCGGCGTCAATTTCGCAGGAAATTCGCAGCAACTGGCCGTGTTTTTCCAGATCTCGGAGACATTCCTGCAGATTTCGGTAACCCATCGGTATGGCTCGGGGGAATCGGGGGAGGGGTGGCTGGTAGCAGAACGGACAAGGACACCATAGGCAAAAACGGCATCCGGAACACCGGAGGGCTGCCAGCATTCCCGCAAAACGGGGGGCTGGTTCACCGTTTCCGCTGGAATTTCCGGGGAACCGCTGATTCCTGGCAAACGAGGACGGGGTTTTGGGGGGACTTTAGCCCTATAATTGTGGGCTGATCGGGGTTCCGGGGTTTCGGTTGCCGGGTGGTTGTGGGGACTTGGCTGGGTTTTATGGCACAGATTGATTGGGACGATTTTTCAGATCGGACAGCGACAGCGGCAGAGGTGCGTCTGCTGGGTTGTGCTGATCTTTCGTCTGTGCTGGCGTTGCAGAAGCTGATGGTGCATGAGGTGCGGCAGCAAAGTCGGATGAGTGCGGCGCTGCTGTTGTGCGAGCATCCGCCGTGTGTGACGGTGGGATTGGGTGCCAGCCTGCTTGAGCTGCCCGCGGATGCTCGTGAACTGGAATCCCGGCTGATCAAAGTGCACCGGGTGCGTCGTGACGGGCGGGCAATTCTGCATCAGCCGGGCCAGCTGGCAGCGTATGTGGTGGTGGCTCTGGAGGAGTGTGGTCTGGCGCCTGACCAGTTTCGTCAGCGTCTGCAGCAGGCGGTGGTACTGGCCTGTCGTGATCTGCAGGTTGTGGCTTCTGTGGACCCGGATGACGGCACGGCGGTATCCGGACGTCACGGGGTGATTGCTGAACTGGGAATTCATGTGGATCAGGGCGTGACCAGTTTTGGTGTGTATCTGAATGTCAGTCCGCGTCTGGACGAGGTGCGTGAGATTGGTCGGGGGCTGGCGGGTGAGCGGGTGTCGTCGCTGAACGCCGAGCGTGTCCGCCCGACTCCTATGGCTCAGATTCGTTCGGCTTTGACGGTTCATCTGTGTGAGCAACTGGGGTATCCTGAGTATCATCTGCATACGGGCCATCCATTTCTGACTCGAACGCGAGCGTTGATTCATGACAAGTTTACCGATCATCACTCCCCCGAGCTCTGACCTGTTGCCGCCATTGGCGCAGGATCCGGGCGCGGCTGTGCGACGACTGCCGCGTTGGCTGAAGCGTCCGCTGCCGCAGCCGGGGATGGCCTTCACCAGCGATGTGATTGCCGACCTGCGACTGGAAACGGTGTGTGAAAGTGCGAAGTGCCCGAACAGGACGGAATGCTGGTCGACAAAGACTGCGACGTTCATGATCGGCGGCAACGTGTGTACTCGACCCTGCGGCTTTTGTTCGGTGCCCAAGGGCAAAACGGAAGAGCTGGAGCTGGACGAGCCTGAGCGGGTGGCCGAAGCAGCGGCGCGCCTGGGTCTGCGTTACGTGGTCATCACCTCGGTGACTCGCGATGACCTTCCGGACGGTGGTGCCGAGCACTGGTATCAGACGGTGGTGGCGGTCCGCGAACGAACGGGGGCACAGATCGAAGTGCTGACTCCGGACTTTCGTGGCAACCGTGCCGCAGTGACTCGCGTGATTCAGTCGCGTCCGGATGTCTTCAATCACAACACGGAAACCGTACCGCGTTTGTACCACCGTGTGCGTCGCAATGCCGACTACCAAAGAACTCTGGATCTGCTGCAGCAGGTCAAACAGGAAGCTCCTGAGATGCCCACCAAAAGTGGTCTGATGCTGGGGCTGGGTGAGACGCTGGACGAGCTTTACGAAGTGCTGGCGGATCTGCGGCGAGTGGGCTGTGACATGCTGACTCTGGGGCAGTACCTGCAGCCCAGTCCGGAGCATCTTCCGGTGGAGCGATTTCTGCCGCCGGAGGAATTTGACCAGATCGGTGAGCTGGCGAAGAAGCTGGGATTCAGCATGGTGGCCAGCGGACCATTTGTGCGCAGCAGTTATCACGCGGGTGAGATGGCGGCACAACTGGTTTGAACCCCGGCTCGGTGGTCTTTTGCGACAGGATGTTCAGGGATGTCATCAGCAGAGAAGTACCTGAAGCCTGAGGTGATCCAGAGCATTGGTCGGCTGGACCTGCGCGCCAAGTTCATTGTTGAAGGCCTGCTGTCGGGACTGCATGCCAGCCCGTTTCAGGGGTTCAGTGTGGAGTTCAGTGAGCATCGGCGTTACGAGCCGGGCGATGATCCGCGGGACATTGACTGGCAGGTTTTTGCGCGAACGGACCGCATCTACATTCGTCGTTATCAGGCTGAGACGAACATCACGGGTTATCTGCTGATGGATTTGTCTCGCAGCATGGGCTACACGTGGCGTCAGAAGCTGACGAAGTTTGATTATTCGGTCTGTCTGGCTGCGGCGCTCAGTTATCTGATGATTCATCAGCAGGACCCGGTGGGATTGATGACCTTTGGTGATCGACTGCAGGCCAGTCTGCCGGCCCGCAGTCGGCGATCGCAGTTCGGTGACATTCTGTCGGTGTTGCAGCAGTGTCAGCCGACGGGTGGATCGCAGATTGCGACCTGTCTGCGTCAGGCGGCTTCGATGATCAGGCATCGCAGTCTGCTGATGCTGATGTCGGATCTGCTGGCGGACCCGGACGAGATTCTGGAGGCCTTGCGGGCAGTGCGATTTCGCGGGCATGATGTGATTCTGTTTCACATTCTGGACGAAGCGGAAGCCACATTTCCGTTCTCGGGCGCCGTGGATCTGCTGGAACCCGAGCAGGGTGAGAACGAAATTGTGGACGCGGCGAGTGTGCGTGCTGACTATCTGCAGGCACTGGCCGAGCTGCGGGAACGATATCGCACGACGTGTCTGTCGATGGGCGCGGACTATGTTCCTCTGGACACCAGCATGCCTTTTGACAAGGCGTTGGTGGAATATCTGTCGCAGCGACAGGCGCGATTTTAGACAGTGGGCCGTGGGCTTTACGTTGGGCTTTACGTTGGGCATGTGACCCAAACCGCCAATGAAAGACGCAGCGGTCTTCCATCTTCCCATCCTCGCCTGACGTCCTCAAAACTGTTTTGTTCTTCGCATGAACCGGTGGTCTGTCGTGCATTTGGTTCGTGGCGAACACGGGGTTTCTAACCCTGGAGGGCGGGGTGGGAAACGAAAGCCGCGGAATAACGCAGAATAACGCGGAAATTTGTGCGTATTGCGTGTCGGTGGGCGAACACGGGGTTTCTTCCCCTGGAGGGCGGAGTGGGAAACGAAAGCCGCGGAATAACGCGGAATAACGCGGAAATTTGTGCGTCTTGCGTGTCGGTGTAACCCCCTTTGGGAGGGCGAAGCTCCCGCTGAGCCGAATGCCTGTCAGTCCGCTGGATCGTCCGGCTCGGCAGGAGCCTCGCCCTCCCGAGGGGACTACCGAGCACTGGTTCGGTGCCCCCAACTTCAGGACAACACTCGTTGGCTGCCTCGCACCGCGCACTTCATTTTACGTTGAGCCCAAAAAACAGCGCTCGCAAAACAACCTGTTCAGCCTCCACCGTTCACAACACTCCCGCCTCCGCTTTCAGCCTCCCCTGAAACCGCCACACCCACGATTCCTTTTCCGTGTGTTCCGTGATGAGCGATGGTTTCCGGTTGAAAACACCGTTAGCGCATGCGCAACTTGCCCGGGCTAAAGCCCACGCTACGGTTGCTGGCCCGGGGTGCCACGAATGCGCTCGCAATCCGAGGTCACGTCATTCCGCGTCATTCCGCGTTTTTCCGCGGCCAAAAAAACGACACACACACGATTCCTTTTCCGTGTGTTCCGTGGTGAGCGATGGTTTCCGGTTGAAGACACCGTTATTGAACAGGTGGCTACGCAACTTGCGCGGGCTAAAGCCCACGCTACGGTTTCTGGACCGCGCAATCCGAGGTCACGTCATTCCGCGTTTTTCCGCGTTTTTCCGCGGCCAAAAGAAAGACACACACACGCTCGCAAAACAACCTGTTCTACCACCCACCGTTGACAACATTCCCGCCTCCGCTTTCAGCGTCCCCCGAAACCGCGACACCTACGATTTCTTTTCCATGTCTTCCGTGTCTTCCGTGGTGAGCGATGGTTTCCGGTTGCAAATACCGTTATTGAACAAGCGCATGCGC
>Ga0255095_1000417_pt1 | contig 21976 bp, 15 predicted proteins | sample Colum_Law_RepC_8_2_FD_188435 | JGI IMG/M metagenome (GOLD analysis project Ga0255095, IMG submission 188435) | Freshwater microbial communities from Columbia River, Oregon, United States - Colum_Law_RepC_8d | ecosystem: Environmental > Aquatic > Freshwater > River | place: USA: Oregon...
TGGAGTGTACTGTGGGAAAGCGGTGCTGTTCCCGGGGAAAATCGGCAGGAGTGGCAGTGTGGAGCAGCAGAGTGTTGGTGGGGGCAGTGCTGTAGCAGATAGGCGGTCTTTTCGTGGTGTTGAAAAATGTCAACACCTGACGAATCCGGGCCACAGTGGCGAAACAACCCGGGGAATCTGAATTTTTGCGAACTTGTGCAATTGGGGCGTTGTCAGGCGGATTTGTCGGTGTCAGGACGATCTGCGGTGTTCTAGAATGCGGCTGGTGTCCTCGGTGTTTTTCGTGTTCTGTCACGTTCACGCGGCTGAGAATTCGAATTTCCATGGCTGAAGCATATCTGGAACTGGAGCATCACGATGAAGCGCGGGCGTTATTTGGTTCGCGGGATGAAAACCTGAAGGTCTTAAGTCGTGAAACCGGTGCGCAGGTGGTGCTGCGTGGCAGTCAGGTGAAGATTCTGGGTGACGAGGACCAGGTTCGGCGTGGTTTGGAGACTTTGCAGAGGTGGCGCAAGGTATTGCAGCAGCGTCCGGAGGCCACCGTGGAAGAGTTGCAGTCGGGTGGTGTTCCGCCTGCTGAGGTTCGGGAGCGTTTGCAGATGAGCACGGGTGGTGGATTTCAGGGTTTGGGTCATGTGGGATCCGGCTCGATGGCGACGCATGGTGGCATGTCTGCGGGCGGGGTGGTTTCGGCGGAAAGCTGGCCCGCGCGAGGAATAGCGGAATTTCGGACGGGTCGTGATCGGGTGGGGACGGTCCGACCGAAGACGGATGGCCAGAAGCTGTACATGGAGGCAATTCGGAAGACGGATCTGGTGTTGTGTGACGGTCCGGCGGGTTCAGGCAAGACGTATCTGGCGGTGGCTTTAGCGCTGGAGGCTTTGCGGGCGGAGTACGTGCGGAAGATTGTGCTGGTGCGTCCGGCGGTGGAGGCGGGCGAAAAGCTGGGATTTCTGCCTGGGGACATGTTTGCGAAGGTGAATCCGTTCATTCGTCCGCTGCTGGATGCGATCCACGACATGGTGGACTATGAGACAGTGCGGCGATATTTGTCGAACGACGTGATTGAGATTCTGCCGCTGGCATTCATGCGAGGGCGGACTCTGAATGACACCTTCATGATTCTGGACGAGGCGCAGAACACGACAGTGACGCAGATGAAGATGTTTTTGACTCGAATGGGCCAGAATTCCCGGATTGTGGTGACTGGCGATTCGACTCAGAACGATCTTGAGCGGGGCGTACAATCCGGATTCCGTGACGCAATTCGTCGACTTTCCAGGATCTCCGGGGTTGCGGTGGTGCAATTAACTGGTCAGGATATTGTACGAAACAAGCTGGTGCGTGAGATCGTTTCGGCGTACGAAGCGGACGCAGTGTCGGGCTAGAAGGCTCTGGCAGGGCGGATCGGGCACAGGCTGGCGCGACGGACGCTCATCCGTCGGTCGTTACGTCAATGAACAGTTCATCGCTGGTGGTGGGGCTGTCTGTGTGCAGTCCTTGTGCAGCGGCTGAAACGGGCGCGGTGATACAGCGGATCCGGCGACAATTGGTGGTCGTGGGTTGGCGGTGTGTCTCCCTGCGGTGCAGCGGCATCTTCGAGCGGTTTTTCAGCCGGTCGGGGGGGGGCTGAGTCGATGTCATTTTTTGGGACTCGACGAAGCCGTCAGGCTCGTGTCTTTCGCCCGACTCCTTCGCTGTGGGATCGTCTGCTGGCGGCATTCCGTGATTACCGTGTGCTGACGATTGTGTTGTTATCAGCGGCGGCGGTGTGTGGCCTGTTGCTGGCAACGACTCTGGGAAGTTCCGGGTTGCGCTGGCGTGAGGGGATGCTGGCATTCAGCGGTATTCAATCGCGGGTGCCGTTTCGGATTGTGGATGTGGAGGGCAGTCGGCGGGCGATCGAGGATGCTCTGGAGGCCGCTCCGCTGGTCCTCCGTCAGAACCGCGATGTGGTGGACCGTCTGGAATCGCTGCTCAGAACGCAGCTCAGCGTTGTCGCGAATACCGAATCGATCAATCAGGTGAGTGAGGATCTGTTACTGTCGTTCGGGATCCGGAAGGATGGCAGTGAGACTGAGCGAACGGCGTACAGTGTGCTGCGAAATCAACTCAGTACTCCTGATGATTCCAATGGTCGTCGTCTGGACGAGCTGATGGCTGAGTTTTCTCAGTTCATCTCTGACGCGCGGCGGCTGGGTCTGGTGGATCAGCAGTCCGCGAATCGTCAGTTTGCGGAAAACCCGGATGCTCCGGCGATGCAGCGTGACCAGCCGATTCAGGTGCTGGATGCGGCTGGAACGGTGCTGCACAACGGAGTGCTGGGGGACGTCCTGCTGGAGGACCAGTTGCAGGAGACGGGTCGTCTGGGGAAGAACTGGCAGTTGTATGGCAAGCTGGCGGTCCTGCGGAAGCCGGTTGAGGCGTGGCTGCTGTCGAATCTGAAGAACCAGTTGGGTCGGGATGCGCAGGCCACCGAGGTGGCTCGTACGAAGATCGAAGAGACGGCGCGGGACGTTTACCAGAACTACACTGCCGGGGCGACTCTGGTGCCTGCCGGTGTGCAGGTGGCGGCGATTCATCGGGATGCGCTGCAGTACGAGCAGGAGGCCTTTGAGGATTCGCTGGACAGTGGGCAGCGGGCGCTGCGATTTCTGGGTCGATTGCTGTTGACGACGGTGCTGGTGCTGTTGTTTGGTATCTTTCTGAAGCATGCTCGTCCGGCGATGCTGGAGGATCCATCGCGACTGCTGCTGTTTCTGGGGATGGGATGCAGCACAGTGTTTCTGGGTGTCTGGGCCAGTCAGGATCCGTATCGTGCCGAGGTGATTCCGTTGCTGGCGGCGGTGATGATCACGGCCATTGTGTACGGTCAGGCGGTGGCCATTATGACGTCGTTCGTGCTGACGCTGCTGATTACAGCGTCGACGACGGGCAGTCTGAGCAGTTTTGTTGTGCTGATGATTGTCAGTGTGGCATCGGTGCTGCCGCTGCGGCGGATCAAATCGCGTTTGATCATGATCAAGCTGGGATTCCGTCTGGCGGCAGTGTCTTTTGTGGCGGTGTGGGCAGCGGGAATTCTGGAGCAGTCGTCTCTGCCTGATGCGTGGAAGAATTCCGGTCTGCTGCTGACGGCGTTGAAGTATTCGGGCTCGTCCCTGATCTGCTGTTATCTGGTTGCGGGCAGTCTGCCGTTTATTGAGCAGGCGTTCGGGATTGTGACGGACATCAGTCTGCTGGAGCTGACGGGGGTTTCGCATCCGCTGCTGCAGGAACTGGCTCGGCGTGCACCGGGAACCTACAACCATTCGATCATGGTGGCGGCGATGGCCGAGGCGGCGGCTGAAGCGATCGGAGCCAACGGCCTGTTGACTCGGGTGGGCGCCTATTTCCACGACATCGGAAAGATGATGAAGCCGGAATATTTCATTGAGAACATCACGGACGGTGCCGAGAATCCGCACCGGTCACTGGCTCCCAACATGAGTACTCTGATTATCATCGGGCACGTGAAGGACGGCCTGGAGCTGGCGGAGGAGAACAATCTGCCCGAGGCTCTGCACCCGTTTATTACTCAGCATCACGGCACGACGCTGGTGGAGTATTTTTATCGCGAGGCGGCTCGCAAGGCCGATTCCGATCATCGATCTGAGGCGGAGGAGTCGAATTTCCGCTATCCAGGGCCTCGTCCGCAGACTCGCGAGGCAGCCGTGCTGATGGTGGCGGATGCGGTGGAGAGTGCCAGTCGAACGCTGAAGGAGCCGACGTCGAAGCGGATTCAGTCGCTGGTGCACGAGATTATTCTGAAGCGGCTGCTGGATGGTCAGTTTGACGAGTGTAATCTGCAGATGAACGAGTTGCGGCGGATTGAAGAATCACTGGTGAAGTCGCTGCTGGCGCAGCATCATGGTCGGGTGCGTTATCCGGGTCAGCGGACGGCCTGAAATTTTCGAACGCGGTGAACGGGGTGGTGCCGAACGGTGTCAGCAGTCAGGTATACGGTAACAGCGGAAGCGGCCGGGGCGGTGCTGGGGGCTCTGCGCAGGTGTGATGGACAACTGACGTGGAATCAGGCGCGGAGGCTGATGCACGAGCTGCGTCTGGGTGTCAACGGCATCGTGTGCATAGACGAGGGGCGGCGTGTTCAGGCGGGAGATGTCCTCGAGGTGCGGCAGCGTCCATTTCCTGCGATTCCCGGGGACAAGGACGTGCGGATCCTGTGGCTGGACGCGCTGGTGGTGGTGGCGGCGAAGCCTGCGGGTATGTTGTCTGTGCGTCATCCGTGCGATTGTGACTGGAGTGAGGAGCGGAAGCGACAGCAGCCGTCACTGGAGGAATCACTGGGGCGACTGATACGTCGCCGGGAGGGTGGTGGTGGTGGTTCAGGTGAACGTCCGATGGGGCAGCGAGCTTCCGGGCGTCGACCGCAGCGTGGGATGGTGGCCCCCGGGGCTGGTGATGAATCTGCATCCGGGCTGCTGGCTGTCCACCGGATTGACCGCGAGACCAGCGGCATTCTGGTGTTTGCTCGCACGGAGGAATCGCAGCAGTTTCTGATTCATCAGTTTGCTGCGCATACGGTGCTGCGACGGTACTTGTGTGTGGTACCGGGGCAGTTGTCTGCGCAGACGCTGAGGTCGCGGCAGGTGCGTGATCGGGGTGACGGGCTGCGGGGTTCGACGGCTGATCCGTCGGTTGAAGGTCTGGACATGGTGACGCATGTGAAACCGCTGCGTCGATTTGAGGGCTACACGGAGCTGGAGTGTCGTCTGGAGACCGGGCGAACGAATCAGATTCGGATTCAGCTCGCTGAACTGGGTTATCCGCTGTGTGGTGATGTGAAGTACCGGGGGCCATATGGCGGCGCTGTGGTGGAGGACACCAGTGGTGCACCGGGTTTAGCGCTGCATGCTGCGGAGCTGGGTTTTCGGCATCCTGGCACGAAGGAGCAGTTATCGTGGCAGTTGCCGTGGCCGTCCGGGATGCTGCGGTGGCTGGATCGCCTGTCGCGGGGTCAGTGACGGGGTGTGGCGGCCAGATGTCGGACTGTGGCCACATCAGCGGTGATGCGAGCGACCAGTTCGGTGGCTGAGTTGAAGGCCTGCAGTGGTCGGATTTCGGCCAGCAGATCGACATTCAGTCGAGTACCGTAGAGATCTCCGCTGAAGCCATCGAGGTGGACTTCGATTTTCTCGCGTTGTTCGCCGAAGGTTGGATTTGGTCCGACGCTGACGGCTGCGGGCCATGTGTGCCCGTCGACGGTGGCGGTGCCGGCATAGACGCCGTGAGCGGGCAGCAGGGTGTGAATCTCTGCGAGGTTTGCGGTGGGAAAGCCGATTGTTCGTCCGCGTTGGGCACCGCGGTGGACGAATCCGCTGATGCGATATGGGTGTCCGAGCAGTCTGACGGCTTCTGTGACAGCGCGGCGACACAGCAGGCTGCGGATGCGACTGGAGGAGATCATTTCGGAGCCATCATCGGTTGGGGCCGTGATCCGACAGTCAATTCCGGCATCGTGGCAGAGTTGCCGCAGGGTGTCGACGGTTCCGGCGCGATCGTGGCCGAAATGGAAATTGGGGCCTTCCACGACACCGCGGGCCTGAAACCCGGCCTGAATGATCTGAGTAAAGAATTGCTGTGGTGTGAGCTGCAGCAGGCTGGCGCTGACCGGGAGAACGAAGACTGCGGAGACGCCGGCTTCCAGCAGCAGTCGGCGACGTTCATCGGGGGTGGTGAGCAGTGGTGGTGTGAATTCCGGGCGGAGCACGGCGATGGGGTGTGGATCGAAGGTGACAGCAACGGCAGGCACGGAGAGTTGCCGGGAGAGTTCAAGGAGCTGCTGCAGCATGCTGATGTGTCCCAGATGGACACCATCGAAATTGCCGATGCTGATGCAGGCGCCGTGCAGTGATTCGGGGACGTGAATGTCGGGCATGGCGATGGAGTTGCGGGGGAGTTACGGTTGGAGCGGGACGACAGCGTGTCATGGGGCTGGGACGAGTGGTATCGTACGCAGCGGGTTGAGCATGGAACAGTGGGGACGCGGGTAGGGATCAGCCGTTCGAGCGAATTCCTGCCGTCCGGGTGCCTGAGACTGCAGACTTCCCGCCGATTTTGCAATTGCCCCTTGCGCACCTGCCGGATAAGCTGGGTTGAGAGCTGCGTAAATCGTTCAGGCAGCCCAACTTCTGTTGCGGGGCAGCCTGCAGTTTCCGGCCACTGAATTTTCCGCCCATGCTGCGACTCAGCTTTGCACTGATTGGTTGTGTGTTGCCTTTCGGCTGGTCTCTGCCGCCGGTTTCGGGTGTGCAGCAGGCTGATCAGCCCGGCGAGGTGGCACCGCAGATGTCTGCGGATGATCTGCAGTTCTTTGAGTCCGAGGTTCGTCCGCTGCTGACAGACCACTGCTATGAGTGTCATGCGGGCGAGTCGCGCATTCTGCGGGGAGGACTGCGGCTGGATCATCGGGCTGGTTGGCTGCGGGGTGGTGACAGTGGCCCGGCGATTGTGCCGGGTGATCCCCAGAACAGTCTGCTGATGCAGGCAGTGCGTTACGAATCCATGGAGATGCCTCCTGCGGGCCGTCTTTCAGAGCAGCAGACGGCGGTGCTTGGGGAGTGGATTCGCCGCGGTGCTCCGGATCCCCGACTGGAGGCTCCGCCGGCGAAGCTGCAGCCTGTGGACTGGGATGCTGCGCGCAAGCACTGGGCGTTTCAGCCGATCCCGGATGTCGAGCCTCCGGCGGAGTCTGATCCCCTGTGGTCAAAGAATCCGATTGATCGTTTTGTCCGGGCGCGACTGCGGCAGGCCGGCATGGAACCGGCGGTGGCAGCGGACCGTCGCACGCTGATTCGACGGGCCACATTTGATCTGACGGGGCTGCCCCCGACGCCTGAGGAGACGGCCGCATTTATCGGGGATCCCGCGGAGGATGCGTTTGATCGCGTGGTGGACAGGCTGTTGTCATCACCGGCATACGGAGAGCGCTGGGGGCGGCACTGGCTGGATCTGGTGCGGTATGCAACGACAAACGGGGCTGACGAGAACCATGGATTGCCGGAGGCGTGGCGCTATCGGGACTGGGTGATTCGCAGTCTGAACGTCGATCTTCCCATGGATCAGTTTATTGTGCAGCAACTGGCCGGAGACCTGTTGCCGGTGCCTGAGGACGAGCAGGCGGCGGGTGATCTGTTGACGGCAACCGGGCTGCTGGTGCTGGGTCCCAAGATGCTGGCGGAGCAGGACAAGGAAAAGATGCTGATCGACATTGCTGACGAGCAGGTGGACACGATCAGTCGCACGATGCTTGGTCTGACTCTGTCATGTGCCCGCTGTCATGATCACAAATTCGATCCGCTGTCAGCGCGTGATTACTATGCACTTGCCGGGATCTTCTACAGCACTCGGACGATGCAGAACCGGGATTTTGTTTCGAAGTGGATGGAGCGTCCTTTGCCATCTCGGGAGGTGACAGAGCGACGGCGTCAGCAGCAGCAGCGGATTGATGCGGTGAAGTCGGAGCTTGAGCAACTGAAGGTTGCCGGTCAGAAGGAGCTGGCGACGGCACGTCAGGCGGAGCTTGAGAAGCTGCAGAAGGAGCTGCCGCAGTATGCCATGGTGATGGCGGCTGAGGAGGGTGAGCGGTGCAATCTGCCGGTGCATCTGCGGGGCAATCATCTGAAGCCCGGTCCCGATCTGGTTCCGCGCGGGATGCCGTCGATTCTGACGGAGGTGGCGCCTGCGGACAGCATTTCCGGGGACGAAAGTGGCAGGCTGCAACTGGCGAGGTGGCTGGTCTCACCTCAACAGCCTCTGACGGCGCGAGTGATGGTGAATCGCCTGTGGATGTGGCACTTTGGCAGGCCGCTGATGCGCAGTCCCAGCAACTGGGGATTGCAGGCTGAGGCTCCCAGTCACCCTGAGCTGCTGGACTGGCTGGCGCGTGAGCTGATGCGGCGTGGCTGGTCGCTGAAATCCATGCATCGGCTGGTGTTGAGCAGTCGGACGTGGCAGATGAGCAGTGTGCAGCGTGCTGACTATCAGGAACTGGATCCGGAAAACCGCCTGCTGTGGCGGCAGAACCGGCGGCGGCTGGAGGCGGAGGAAGTACGGGATGCGGTGCTGTTGACGGGTGGCGGTCTTGACCGCACGTCTGGGGGCATGGCGGGCAGTGTGGATGCTCCGCGACGCGCCATCTATCTGCCGATCGACAGGGCCGCCTTGTACGAAATGTTCTCGACTTTTGATTATGTGGAAACGGCCGGTCATATCGAGCAGCGGCCGGCCACGACCGTGCCGAACCAGGCGTTGTTTCTGCTGAACAGCAGTCTGGTGCACGAACAGAGTCGACGACTGGCGGAGGGGCAGGGTGCTGCGGATGTCGGGTTTCCCGGGGCAACTGCTGAGGAGCTGTGCAGTCGGCTGTTTGACGTGATCTATGGGCGACCGGCCTCGATGGCAGAGCGGGCGGAAACGATGACATTTCTGCAGCAGCTTGACAGTGCTCTGTCCGGTGTGGCGGATGAGCGTGAGCGGCGATTGCAGTGCTGGGCAACGCTGTGTCGTACGCTGCTGGCGGGCAATCAGTTCCTGTTTGTGGATTGAGTTTCTGCTGAGGGGTTGACTGTGTGGTTTGACGTGGTGATTGCGGGATCCGGGTTTTCGGGCAGCCTGCTGGGCTGGATTCTGGCTCGCCACGGCCGTTCGGTACTGATTGTGGATCGTCAGCGTCATCCGCGTTTTGCGATCGGCGAGAGTTCGACTCCGACGGCCGATTTTCTGCTGGCACATCTGGCTGATCGATTTGGTCTGCGGGAACTGGCGCCGCTGGCCTGCTGGGGAACGTGGAAGCGATCTTATCCGGAGGTTGTGTGCGGTAAGAAGCGGGGATTCAGTTACTACCGCCACCAGAGTGGTCAGTTGTACCAGGACTCAGAGCATCACGAGCACTCGCTGCTGGCCGCGGCAAGTTCGGCTGATCACTGGAGTGATACGCACTGGCTGCGCAGTTCCGTGGATCAGCATCTGCTGGGTTGTGCTCGGACTGCGGGAACGGTGTTGCGGGAGGAGACGATACTGGGCGAATCCTGTTTCGATCGCTTCAGTGGCCTGTGGTCGGTGCAGTTGCAGGCGCTGGCGGGCTCAGCCGCAGAGCGATCTGAAATCCGTTGTCGCTGGCTGGTGGATGCAACGGGGGCCGGTCAGGCGGTGTCGCAGCAGGTGGGCAACCCGTTCGACGACGACTGGATGCGAACTCGGACTGCTGCTGTCTACGGTCATTTCGACGGAGTTCGGGGATTCAGTGAGGCTGCTTCGGCGGACGATCCGTTCTGTGGAGACGATGCTGCGCAGCATCATCTGCTGGATACGGGCTGGTGCTGGATGCTGCGGATGGATAATGGAACCACCAGTGTCGGTCTGGTGGAACCGGAGTGGCTGACGGGGATGGGGGAGGTAACAAACGCAGCGGGGAGTGACGGAGTCGTCTCGGCGGCCGATTACTTTCGTCGGACGCTGCAGCAGTATCCATCGCTGGCCGGGTTATTTGGTGACTGGGAGTGTCGGGCACCTTCTGCGGGAATGGGGTTTCAGCGCAGGCTGAGCCGTTGTCGGCGGGACGCTGTGGGGCCGGGCTGGGTCCTGCTGCCGGTGGCCTATGGTTTCGTGGATCCTCTGCACAGCAGCGGCATTGCGCATGCATTGAGTGGCGTGTTGCGAGTGGCGGAAGCCCTGCTGCAGGACGGCGCTCGCTGCCTCGGGGCGTTGCACTGCTATGGTCAGGATGTCTCGCAGGAAGTCCGCTGGCTGGATCTGCTGACCGGTGGGTGTTATCGGGCGATGCCTGATTTTCGGCTGTTCTGTGGCTTCGCGGCGTGGTACTTCATGGCAGCGATTGAGTTTGAGAAACAGTTGGCGGCGGATCCCGGACACTGGCCACGGGGATTTCTGCAGACGTCCGACAGCGAGCTGCGAGCTGCGGCAGAACGCTGTTATCTGCTGTGCCAAAACAGTCGCAGCGACAGCGATTCCCAGGCGGCCTATGCGCGGATTCGTGACGAACTTCAGCCATGGAATGCGGTGGGGTTGTTGTCCGAATCGCTGCGGAACCGTCTGGCTCATACGGCAGCACCGAAGTATGCGGCGATCGCCGAGCGTCAGTGAGCACTGATCCGGCACACGTGTCTGTGGGCTGCTCCCTGCTGGTGTGCCAGCCATGCAAGACCGTGCAGTGCGAGACTGTCAGCGAAGAAAGCGTTCGGCAGGTGACTGGTCAGTTGCCGCCCGCCACCTCCGCTGATGATCAGTCGAGGCGAACCGCACTGCGGGGCAATGACGTGCAGGGCATTCTGCAGCCCTGCGACAATTTCACGTACCGCGCCAAGCTGACCAAGGAACAGTCCGGCCATGATGGCATCTTCGGTATTGCGACCGGGCAGGACGGGAAGCTGAGTGAGCGATTCATCAACGTCCACAAGTGGCAGTCGGGCGGTGTAGTCGTGCAGTGCGCGAGCGGCAAGTCGCAGTCCGGGAAGAATGCTGCCGCCTCGAAAAACCGGACCTGGCGTGACCAGATCGACGGTGGTGGCGGTACCGGAATCCACGATGATCGCGGCCTGATCGGTTGTCAGCAGGAACTGCGCCGCATAGGCATTCAGCAGTCTGTCGATACCCACTCGCGAGGGATAGTCCACGTCTGCGTGGACCGGGATCTGGGATCCGGACCGAATGACGAGGGGTTGTGGCAGCGCCACTGGCCAGTTCTGCAGCAACTGATCCCGGCAGTCCGGGTCACTGCCGGCGATCACGCAGGAACAGGCTCGCCCGGCTGCTGTGCTGTGCCACCACGCCAGCAGTTGGTCTGGCAGCGACTGGCCGTCCTCCAGTACTGTGGCTGTAACCTCGCCGACCGGTCCGAGAGCGGGATCGGAGATCAGCCCGAACTTGGCTCGGGTGTTGCCGATGTCAATTGCCGCAACCGCGTTCATTTCTGTGCTTTGGCTCGCTCAGCCGCGCGGGCGATCCACGTGTCAGGATCTTCGTCAAAAGCGGCCTTACAGCCGGAGCAGCAGACCCAGTAAGAGCGTCCCTTCCACGTGACTTCGGTGGTTCCAAGCCCCTCTGAGATGATGCACGTGCGTTCGGCGTAGTCGGTGTCGCTGAGCGCGAACGAGGTGCCGTCGCGCTGCGTCGAAACGGTGTCGAATCGCGCAAAGTCGGCTTTTCCACGACGTTTGCCGACTTCCAGCAGATAACGGTTGTTTTCCTGCTGTGCGATGGCAAGCTGCCACTGCTCGGCGGAGTCCGAAGTTTCTTCGCTGAGCTCCAGTCGGAAGATGCGATGCTGTTTGTCATCGCTGCCTGTGATTTCATGCGGTGCTTCCGTGAAGTCGCCGGAGAGTCGACGCTGGCGACCTTCCGCATCCACTCCGGTCAGCACAAACTTCCCGGCTGCGATGTCCCAGGAAAGGCGACTGCTGCGGAGGTATGGGCTTTTGTCGGATGCCATGACCAGGGCTGGCTGCTCAGGATCGGTCCGCAGGTCCCAGACCCACTCGTGGCTGTCCACAGCCTTGAAACTTTCGTATTCACGCCGCGTGGTGCCTCGCCATTTGCCCAGCAGGATCTGCATGGGCTGCAGGTGACTGATCACGGACTGAATTTTCTGGCTGGCTGTCATCTGACTGGCGTCGGTGCCGGCTTTGGCCGACGTGGAACCCAGCCCGCTGAGAGCAAGCGGACGAAACTGCTTTGCCGGCTGTGGCGCGGATTCCGCCGGCGTCGCTGTCGCCGCAGATGCCGCGTTTGTTGCGGGTGGGCTGGCTGCTGACGTGGCCAGCGGAGACGCAGGCTGAGCAGCGGTTTGATCAGGAGTTTCAGAGCATCCGACTGCCAGCGCGAAGGTGGTCAGCAGGATCAGAGATCGGTTTGCAGTCATAGACAGATCCTAACGCTGATAGATCGGCAGAAACCCGCGATCGAGCTGCAGCATGATGCAGTTGACGGCGGTGACGTAGACGGGGCCCACCTGCTGGTCGGACCAGCCACCACCCTGCTGCATTTCCTGCAGCAGTTTTTCGTGCAGCTCTCCGCGATACCTGTTCCAGTCATCTCCGCCCGTGCGATACACCACCTGAGCGAAGTAGAAGTGCATGTAGTGCCAGAAGCCGTCTGTGGCCGATACGCTGCGTTCGGGCCAGATCCGCTGTCGACAATATTCCCGCATGCGTTTTGTGACTTCCGTGTCGTATTCCCCGGCGTTGAACATGGCGGCCAGAGCGGCGGCGGTGATGGGCGCCCGAGCCCCGCCGCCGCGAATGCTGTACTGCACCCCGCCCTCGCTGGTCGTGCACTCCTCAATGTACTTCTTTGCCCGATCGATGATCTCTCTGGAAACCGGGATGCCCGCATTGCGACAGGCCCGCAGGCCCTGCACCTGAGTGATGCAGGTGGAACCTTCGTCGAAGTCGTTGCCCTCGGAGGCTGATACGTATCCCCAGCCACCACGACTGGTCTGAGCATCAGCGCAGAACTGCACTGCTTTCGTCAGCGCACCCCGCAACTCCTCACGCCTTCGCTCGTCCTCCTCCTCGCCATACACCTGACTGAGAAACACCATGGAATAACCATGGCCGTAGGTGTAATGGAAATCCTCGCGATATCCGATCAGCCCGTTCGGGCGGCTCATGGACAACAGATAATCAACCGCCAGCCGAATCGGTTTGGCGTAACGCCCGGATGTTGCCGTGGAACCTTCAGCCAGCATGGCTGTACCGGCCAGTGCAGTCATCGCCACGCGATACTGTCCCTGATTGGCCTCCCAATACCCCTGGCGTTTCTGCAGAGACACGAGGTAATCCAGGGATTGCTGGATGGCAGCCTGTGTTCGCTGATCCGGCGGTGCAGCACAGGCAGCGGGTGTGAGCGGTCGCGATCCCGCGAAAATGCAGAGGAGCAGAACGACAGCTATACTGGTGATCAGTCTACGGGACATACGTTTATCGATATGGGGTTTCGAGACTGAGCTGCGGTTTGCAGGTCAGGTCTGCCGTGTGCTGGATTCTGCTGGGTCTGTTTCGGGAAAGCAACTGGAGTGTGGGAAGGAACGGGCGGAAAAATTGCAGTTCTGGCGGAGCGTGTGGGCTGTGTGGAGTTGTGCGGATGGCGAATATTCCCGCATCGATCGGGAATTCTGCGGGAAATCCCCCGTTAAAATATAAGGACGAACGAATCGCATTTTCACGATAATTTCCATCTGCGGGGACTGGCTGGTGGCAATTTGGATTCCGGATGTCACAGTATGTAGTTGTAGCGCGGTGCGCCGACGGGGCGCGACGCCGATGTCCCGACTCCGGGGCGGTTGGGTTTCCCCCCTCTACCCCACGGTTCTGCGTCCTGCAGGGCCATAACTGGAGAAGTTTTCATGCAGCGAAAACGACGTGGACTCAGGAAGACGGAAAAGAAAGCACCTCCTCCGACTGAGTTCGAACAACCAAAGAAACGCAAACCCTTCACGGTCTTTCTGGTGGAGGATGACCAGGAAGTGCGCGCCACTCTCGTAGAGTCTCTGCAGGCGCACAAGCTTGAAGTTCGTGATTACATGACGGCGATGGAATTTTACCGGGACTACCGGGAGGCCGTGCCGGGAGTGTTGATTCTGGACCTGCGGTTGCCTGGAATGACGGGTTTGGAACTGCAGGAAAAGCTGGCTGGCGACAAGTTCAACCTGCCGATTGTGATGATTTCCGGACATGCAGATGTTCCGATGGCCGTGCGTGCCATGAAGAACGGCGCATTTGACTTTCTGTGCAAGCCAGTCCGTGTGGAAGAGCTGGCCGACGCTGTGGCTCGGGCCTACGGCTACTTCTACGAAGTGGACGAGGACCTGTACGCAGACGAGCTGGAAGAGACTGAAGAAAGCATCAACCGTCTGACCGGTCGCGAGCGTCAGGTGCTGGACATGGTGGTGGACGGACTTTCCAGCCGCGAGATTGCTGCGGAGCTGGACGTCAGCACCAAAACCGTCGAGGCTCACCGGGCCCGCATCAATGACAAGATGCGAGCGGACAATGTGGCGCACCTGATTCGTATGTGCTTTGCCTATCGCGAGCAGCAGGAAGGCTGATTTCAGCCTTCGCCGGTGTGTCGCGGGTATCAAACTGCACGGGGTCGCTTTCTTCAGGAAAGCGACCCCGTTTGCATTGATCCGGTGCCGTGGCCACTTCCGCTCAGGGAGCAGCGATTCGATACAGGAATTCGTCGGTGCGCAGGAACATGGAACCGTTGGCGAAGGCCGGAGTGGCCAGCGTTCGTCCGGGGACTTCGCACTTTCCGACGGCTTCGAACGTATGGGTCGGCTTGACCCAGGTAGCGTGTCCTGTTTCGTCCAGAAACAGGACATGTCCATTGGCGAACACCGGTGAAGCGGAAAAGTTTCCTCCCAGGCGTTCCATCCAGTAGCGTTCGCCACTGACGGCATTGACGCAGGACGCGATGCCATCGTCAGAAACGTAGAACAGATCTTCACCGATGAGCAGCGGGGTTGGTGTACTGGGGGCTCCGCGTTTCTGCCGCCATGCGACATGTGTTTCGGTGACATCCCCTGAGCCCCCCAGTCGCACAGCCATCAGTTCCGGGTTGTCGTAGTCGTGGTTGTAGATGACCAGTCCGTGGGCGACGGTGGGCTGAGGCACGACGGACCAACCGGGGGCCAGCACCCGAAAGACCTCGTCACCGCTGTTCAGATCATAGGCTGCGAAATGATCGGGTCCGGGGGCCATGACCAGTGGGCGCCCATCGACTTCAGCGACTGAGACGGTGACGAAGGAGTGGCTGATGCGGGCTTTGACGGACCGGTACTTTTTCCACAGCACTTTGCCGGTCTCGGCTTCCACGGCGGCCACAAAGGGATCTGTACTGCCATCGCAGACGATTGCCAGTCGGCCATGATGCAGCACTGGAGAGCCGCCACTTCCATGCAGTGGCGGATAGGCCAGTTCAGTATTCAGCCACAGGATATTTCCGTCCGCGGCGTTCAGTCGGGCCATTCCGAGTGCACCGAAGTGCACGTAGACCGAGCCTTTGTCGATGATCGGCGTGGGGCTGGCATGGCTGTTTTTGGTGTGAATTTTCGGTGCTTCTGCGACCCTGCGGACCTCGGTGTCCCAGATCGTTTGACCGGAGTCGGCATCGAGGCAGAGGCACCGCAGGGACAATCCGCCGTCAACGGGCACTGCGGTGGTGAGCCACAGTCGTTTTCCGACAACGGACGGTGAGGACCAGCCCAATCCCGGGACGGGGACTTTCCAGCGAACGTTCTGTGAGTCGGACCACTGCATGGGCGTCGGTGGTCCGGCGGCGTGGGCATCTGCGTGAGGGCCACGGAATTTCGGCCAGTCATTGGGCAGCAGCAGCAGCAACAGCAGCAGGGTTTGCATGTGTAGGTGTCCGGGAGGTGGGTGGAAGCGAGCGGAAAAACTGTGTCCGGGAGAACCGTTTTCTATTCGAGAGTGTGTATCAGCAGGCCACTGCGCAGTTTCGGTTCGAACCACGTACTTTTGGGGGGCATGATTTCGCCGGCATCGGAAACCTGCATCAACTGATCGAGTGTGGTGGGGTACATGGAAATGCCGACGGCCCAGTCGCCGGGAATGCACAGCCGTTCAAGTTCTGCGGTGCCTCGAATTCCGCCGACAAAATCAATGCGGGGATCCGTGCGGACATCTTCGATGCCGAGGATTGGCTGCAGTACCTGGTGTTCAAGGATGGAGACGTCGAGCGATCGAATGGGGTCATTGACGAAGAGCGGATCGGGAGCGATTGTGAGGCTCCACCATTTGTGATCGATGAGGAAACAGAAGGTTCCCGGGGCTGCGGGGCGAGGACTTTCGGCTGGCTGCAGATCTCCGAGAGCATCGAGGCGTTCCAGAAACTCACTGACAGTCAATCCATTGAGATCTCGGACGACGCGATTGTAGGCCATGATGCGAAGCTGTGTGGACGGGAACAGGACGGCGAGGAACCAGTTGCATTCTTCGTTGCCGGTGCCTCCGTCGGGCAGCCTGCGGCGCAGCTCGTTGCCGGCCCGCCACGCACTGGCGGCCCGGTGGTGACCATCGGCAATGTAGAAGACCGGCACGGCACTGAGCTGACTGACGAGGTCGTCGCAGTGTGCGATACGCCAGACCGTGTGCTGTACGCCGTCGACGGCGGTGAAGTCGTAAAGGGGCTGCTGTTGCATGGCCTGAGCGACCTGCAGATTGACGGCTTCCTGTTGTCTGTAGGTCAGAAACACGGGTCCGGCGTTGGCATTGAGTGCCAGCACATGGCGAGTCCGATCGTCTTCCTTGCTGCGGCGGGTTTTTTCGTGTTTCAGAATCAGGTTGTTTTCGTAGTCATCGATGTGGACGCAGCAGACGACACCCACCTGCGCATGCTGGCCCTGAATCTGGCGATAGGCGAACAGGCAGTCGCTGCCATCTCGTGTGAGGATTCCGTTGTCCACCAGCCGATCAAAGTTCTGGCGAGCCTTGTCGTAGATTTCCTGCGCGTAGGGGTTGTGTGCGGGTGGAAAGTCAATATCCGGCCGCACGACGTGCAGGAAGCTGAGTGGATTTCCGGCAGCCAGTTCAGCGGCTTCGTCGCGATTGACAACGTCGTAGGGTACGGAGGCCACGAGTGCCGCCTGATCCGGCAGCGGTCGCAGGGCATTGAATGGTTTGATCCTGGGCATGGCGTGTTTCTGCAAGAGTGAGTCAGAAGACTGAAGATTTGTGAGGGTGCCGGCTGACGGGGGCTGACGGGGACACAGAGCGGGTGAGTGTATCGGATCGGAGGCCCGTTTGTCTTGTGATTTCGCCTGCCGAAAGGCAGAATGCCGGTGCCGCTCAAAACCGACTGCCTTTTTTTGCCGGATGACAGGAATTCTGTGGCCACGGTGTACTGTTCCGCCTGCAACGCTCAATTTTCCGCGGATTTCTCGCAGTGTCCCCGCTGTGGCATTGCCCTGCGCGGCTCGGACCTGTCGTGGAAACGTGACACCGTCATTGTCAGCTCGGTGAATGCTGCGGACGAGCAGTTTTCTGTGGATGTGGAGCTGGATTCGCTGCTGCTGCCGGGCCAGATGCTGGACATCTATCAGTGTCAGAAGCTGCTGGGTCGAGGGGGCATGGGTATCGTCTATCTGGCTCGCAATACCAGCCTGCAGCGATTGTGTGCTCTGAAGATTCTGTCCCCGAAGCGGGTGGAGCAGGACGACGATTTCATCGAGCGTTTTCAGAACGAGGGTCGTGCGGCTGCGGCGCTGGTGCATCCCAACATCGTCACGACTCATGCCATCGGCCAGACGGATGACTTCCATTTTCTGGAGATGGAATATGTGCCGGGTGGTTCGCTGCAGAACGAGATTGATCGTGAGGGCCCGATTGGTCCGATTCGTTCCACTTCGATGGCTGCCGGGATTGCGGCGGGGTTGGCGATGGCGCACCGACTGCAGCTGGTGCATCGCGATTTGAAGCCGGACAATGTGCTGGTGACTCCGGCCGGCGTTCCGAAGATCTCGGACTTCGGGCTGGCGAAGCGGATTGTGGGTGAGGATCTGCCGACGCCCAGTCTGGCCGGAACTCCGTACTTCATGGCGCCCGAACTTTTCGAAGGGCGTGCGGCGACGCCGGCGAGCGACGTCTATGCCCTTGGAGTCTGCTATTATCTGATGCTGACCGGTCGGCTGCCGTTTCAGGGCAGCAGTATTTCCGAGGTGATGCGATCGATTCTGACGCAGTCGCCGGTGGGTGTCCGCCGGCTGAATCCCGAGATTCCGCTGGACATGGCCGAGTGTGTGGCGCAACTGATGCAGCGGGATCCGCAGCAGCGACCGCGTGACGGCACCATTGCGGCACAGATGCTGCGTGCGGTGCTTGGCACAACTCGGGACCTGACCGATCTGGTCTACGAGGCATTTCAGGGGTTGCCGGGTGCTGTGTGGGACGAGGAGGCTGACGGCAGTTTTCGGGTGCATCTGACATTTCGTGACGAGCGCAGTCAGGTCGTGCATCTGGAGAACAGTGAGCATTCTGTGGGTGAGCGACTGCTGTTGATTTACAGTCTGTGCTGTGAGGCGCGTCCATCATTTTACGAGGAAGCGCTGCGGCTGAATGCTTCGCTGCAGCATGGTGGAATATCGATTCGCGACATTGACGGTCGGCCATGTTTTGTGATGGTGGACACCTACCCGAGGGGCACAGTGACGGCCGAGGACATTCGTCGCAGTGTGTTTGAGCTGGGCAGCCGTGCCGATTCGATTGAGCAGAGACTGACTGGTCGCGATGTGAACTGAGTGTGATCCGCTTGGCTTTGGGAGGGTGCCCCTTGGGATGGCGCTCCCTGGGATGGCGCTCCCTGGGATGGCGCTCCCTGGGATGGCGACGCTCCCGCGGAGCCGATCCCCCTTGTGCCGCTCCCGCGGAATCACCTAACGTCGCCAGCCATCGCCTGCAGACCGGTGCCGCCCCGGCGTGCGGCGGCGAACGTCCGTCCGGCTCGGCAGGAGCCTCGCCCTCCCGAGGGGGGGACTTTGCGATTGCTGAACACTGATTACTGAACACTGACGTCCGGCTCGGCGGGAGCCTCGCCCTCCCGAGGGGCGGACTTTGCGATTGCTGAACACTGATTACTGAACACTGACGTTCGGCTTGGCAGGAGCCTCGCCCTCCCAAGGGGCGAGCAAGACGTCCGGCTGGGGGGAAGCTGACGGGAGGGAGAAGGTAAGGCCATGTTTGCATCACAAAAGCGGTAAAAGGCACGAACAGCGATCCCTACCTCTGTTACTGGAATTTGCATGTGTCCACCTGATTTCGGATTGATCCGATTTTCTGTCATCCAACATTGGAATTGGAGGCTTATGTCAGAGTGTGGAATGCACCCGAAGACTGTGTCCCTCGGTGTGTTCCAGGGCGATATCGCTGTTGATATCGCGTTCCTGATTGAACCCTGTTTGAACGAGAGTTTGCAATGAAACTATTTCACGGCGGGCTGGGAATTGTCCTGCGGAGGGCCTGCTGGGTTTTGTTGTGGTCAGGTGCTCTGCCTGCTGCAGCTGTCGCCCACGAATTGCAGTTGCAGGGGTCGACATCCGCTGGGGGCAGTGCCACGGTGGTGTGCGGTCGAGTGAATGGAGATCTGCCGTTCAGTGTCACTGGCCGCTTTAATGATGTTCTTATCGTGTTCGATAGCACCGGTTGGCCGGTGTTTATGGAGGATGTGCGTGGACTTGCCACGAAGCCCTACATCCGAACTCGTCCTGTCGAACAGCTTGCCAGCGGTGAGACCCGAGTCTTCCTGAAAGCGGTAGGTGCTGGGCGAATTCTCAACGGTGGCCGCATGGAAATCTGGCGTGCGGGAATCACCACGCCACTCGACCGGGACCAGATCGTACTGGTTCCTTAGTGCATGCTGATTGGCTGTTGCATCATGACAAACGGTTGGCTCGAAATGTTCGAGCCAACCGTTTTTTTGCCCCTGTCAATTGAGTCCCAGAGTGACACCTTGAAGTTCCAAATTCAAACTCGCGCGCCACGCTGCGCGTGTCGCGGATCACCCTATCGCAGCGAATCGCAGAAATCGCAAAGGGAAAAGCAAATCGCAAAGGGAACAGGGCAAAAGAGCAAGAGAGGATAGTGTTACTTGGTCCTGGAGAGACGAAAACCGACGTTGTCCCTACGGTCGTCGTACCAGGTCCGGTCCGAACAACGGGTGTACGTGGCGAAAAAGGCCCGCGAGCCCCCACGAACGCAGCGAGGCAATTCGGCAGAACCCGCCGCCAGGCTATCATCTGCGGCCAACTTCACATCGCCAAGAGAATAGTGCCATTCTGAGCGACAGTATTCCCAGACATTTCCGCTCATTTGCCACAAGCCAAATCCATTCGGCTGAAACTCTGCGTGTCGGACTGAAACTGTGTGTTGACGATACAATGACTTCTGGCCTGCAATCGGGTAGTTCCCGTCGAAATTGACGTGAAGGGAATCAAATGCGGCGGTGAAAGGAGGCACGCCGATGACGTAGTTTTGGTGCTGTTCACGGTTGATGCCACCCCACGCGGCCCCTTCCCATTCCACTTCGCTGGGCAGACAGTAGGCATCCCCCAGCCACAGCGCGAAACAGATGCCGTCGTGGAAGTTGACGTAAATCATCGGGCAGTCAGGTTTCGAGGCGTATTTTTTGAAATTCTGGTGCTGATGTTCCCGCTGATTGTCGAACAGTCGGTACTGTGCCACTGTGACGCAGGTGGCTGCCATGTGAAAGGCAGCGATCCTGACTTGCGACCACGGTTTCTCAAAATTTTTTGCATTGCCATCCTGCGGTGACGCCCCCATCCAAAAACTGAGATAGCCCACGTCACCGCCATTGAGCTGGTCAGAGCACAGGCAATAGGCGGGCTCCGCCGGTGCGATCAACTGACACCAGTGCTCAGTGTTCAACTCCATAATCACATTTTGCTCTTTTTTCAACACCTCAAGCTTAGGATTTTTGGCCCGATTGCAATTCCCGTCCTTCTGCAACGCATCCAATTGCGAGTTACGCAGGTGCAACTGCTCGTCTAGGGCCTGTTCAACCAACGACTGCAGATCGTCCCGATGCAGGACCTGGGCTGCACTTCTGGCCCGCTCCGTGGGTTGCCCTTCGACCACGCCGTCAACCAGGAAACTGCGAAACTGTGCTCGCCAGCGATGGAGGACTGAGTGACGGACTGTGGCCAATGACGAATTTCTGGTCAGTACCTGCCATGCGCGGAACATCATTTCTGTCGGTCGCGTCTGGCCGGCAGCAGGGACGGAAAACAGGGCGTGCAACGCGTGCTCAAGACTGGCCGGCTGGCAGACACTGTTGCCCTCGCCGGTTGTCGTCTCAGGCATTTCTGCAACCAGTTTCCAGACATTGTCCCATTGCTGGTTTCCACTCCATGGCTGAAGTTCCTTCTGAACACTTTCGTCACAGTGGCAGGCCAGCCAGACAGCGGCGAAGAACTCGGTCATTTTGAGGGAAGGAAAGGAGAGTTCGCGGTCATGGTTTTCCTTGAGCAGCAGATGTTCGGTCAGACAGGTATCCCGCAGGATCTCGTCAAAGCGTTTCCATTTTTCGTTGTCGAATTTGACTCGTTGCCGCACTTCAGCATGGATCTTCGGGATCTCTGCCTGCGGAACCCTTGAATCGCGAAACCACAGCATCATCAGATAACCGTAACAGGCAAGGATCTGGAACAGCGAGGCTGGGTCTTCAGAGTTCTGTGTGTGTCGGTTACTTTTGAATGCGCGTTCCAGCAGCCCGTGGCCCACCTGCCAGTACAGGTCGCCTGTGTTGCGAATCTGGCGAATTTTCCTGTGTGTCGGATGGTCGGCAGCCTCGAGGTTGTTAAGGACCAGTTTTCGAAGCAGTGACTGAACGACGGGATAGGCCAGCAGCTCCGCGACGGTTTCGCGGTTCGGAATCAACTGGCGGTACTGTTCACTGACAGTCTCGCGGCTGGCAAATCCTGCAGCCTCGGCGACTCTGGCGACCTGCCGCTCGTAGGCCTGCTGCTGGTCATCGTCGAACAGTTCAAGGCGGCAGTGCAGCCAGTCGTCGAGGGCAAACACGGCGGTGTGGTTCTGGTTCACAGCATACGGGCGGCTGGTGACGATCAACCGCAGTCCGCTTCGTAGTGTCTGGTCGGGCGCATTACGACGCAGATACAGGATCCGCTGAGCAGCGGCGTGGCTGTTATCCTGATCCAGTGCGTCGTAGATCACGATCACTCGTCGCTGTTGCAGCAGATCGTCCAGAATCTGGTGCGGTGTGCAGCGATCGGTCTGCAGCAGGCTGAGCAGGGAAGAATCGCTGGCAATTCGCTGCTGCAGATCTGCTCGCAGATCATCAGGAAAGTGGCCTTCATAGCGGACGATGAAAAACGCGGGGCTGAGTCGGGCGAGGGCAGCGGCAAGGT
>Ga0255095_1000419_pt1 | contig 21969 bp, 22 predicted proteins | sample Colum_Law_RepC_8_2_FD_188435 | JGI IMG/M metagenome (GOLD analysis project Ga0255095, IMG submission 188435) | Freshwater microbial communities from Columbia River, Oregon, United States - Colum_Law_RepC_8d | ecosystem: Environmental > Aquatic > Freshwater > River | place: USA: Oregon...
CATCCAGCGTTGTCATCGAAACTCCAAAAGACAACGGAAAGCCTAAGCGAAGCCGAGGCGGACAAGGCTAGAAAAGAAGCGAAGCGAGCCAAGCTACGCGATCTAAAGATCCCTCCGCCGGCAAGCGTTGAGCGAAGACTAAAGGCCGAAACAGATCCTGAGATGTGGCTCGCAACCTATTTCGCAAGTCAGTTCGGCGAGGCTTTTACAGGCGACAGGAAGTCAATGCTGACATCCATCATAGATGCTGCTTTGTACGGTGGAGATCAAGCGATCGCTGGTCCTCGGGGAGAAGGAAAAACGACCATTGCGACCAGAGCCGCACTGTACTTGATGGTGATGGGGATGAGCACATTTCCGGTCGTCATCGGCAAAAGCCAAGGCAAGTCGCAGCAGGAACTCAAGGACATCAAAGAGCAACTGCAACAGAACGAACTATTCGTTGCCGACTACCCGGAGATCGGCATTCCGATGCAGGCCGTTGGCGGTTGGTCCAGTCGAGCACGCATGCAGACTGTATCAGGCGTCAATACCAACATTGAACTCGCAGCAGATCACATCGCATTTCCAACCATCGGGCGATGGCAGCTCGGTCCGGACTGGCCTGAGAGCGTTGTTCCTGCATCATGCGGCCAGGTGCTCTACTGCCTCGGAGTCGATGGTCCGGTTCGAGGAACCAAGTTCCGGTCGATGCGTCCAACGCTTGCCATCATCGACGACATCGAGGATCGCGAAGCCGCGGCGTCCGATGTGCTCATTGCCAAGAACGAGGAAGTGATCGAAGCGGACATTGCTGGACTGGGTGCCAGTGCGGAGCGAATCCCGCGAGTGATGCTGTGCACATGCCAGAATCGTCGTTGCATCGCCTATCGGTTCACCGATCCAAAGGTCAAGCCATCTTGGAGAGGTAAGCGATACCGCAAGATGGTACAGCCTCCAGACCGGATGGACTTGGTTGAGCAATACATCGATCAGCGTCGCAGTAGAAAGCCCGACGATCCAGATGCTCGCGAAGCCTATCGTTTTTGGCGTGACAACCGACAGATCATCGAGGCGGGATGCGTTGTCAGCAACCCAAACAGCTACTCTCGAAAACTGCACTCCGATGGCGAGCCATTGGAGCTGTCAGCCATCCACGCCTATTACAACCGCGTCGCCGACGTTGGTCCTAAGTCGGTTGCGACCGAGATCGACAACGATCCTCCCGAGGAATCCGGTCCGGTCGGAGCTGGGCTCACCGCAGCAATTGTGCAATCCAGGATGAGCGGACTCGCTAGGCGTCAGCTACCAATCAACGCAACGGCACTCACCGCAGCGATCGACCTTGGCAAGTACCGTTGCCATTGGGTCGTTACGGCCTGGTGGCACGGTGCCGGCGGTGTTGTCGTCGATTATGGCGTCGCTGAAGTGTACGGAACCGACAAAGGGATGGACGCGGAAGCCTCCGAGCCAGCGATCTACAACGCTTTGCTGAACTGGCGGGATGAGCTGCTTCAAAAGAAGTTTGTCGACGGGTCAGGAATTGAGCGAAAGGTGGACTTCTGCATGGTCGACTCAGGGTCGTTCACCAATGCTGCCTATCAGTTCTGTCGCGAAGTTGGCGGCGTCTTCCATCCGTCCAAGGGTTATCAACCCTACACACCAAAGAAGGCGAACACAGCCACAATCATTGCCGGTTCCAACATGCACGCCAGCCGTCTGTCATCCGCTGGATTGTGGCTCTACGAATTGGACACGGCCTATTGGAAGCAGTTCGTCCACGAGCGATTCCTGACTCCGACATTTGACGAGCAGAACATGCTGCGTCGAGGATCTCTGTCGTTGTTCACGCTCGACGGATCGCAGCGGCACGCGTCCTACAGCCAGCACATAACCGCCGAGGAGTTCGTCAGCGAGTTCAAGGAAGGCAAGGGAACCAAGCAGTATTGGGCCGTTCGCAACGATAACAATCACTGGCTCGATGCTACCTACATGGCAGCGGCAGCCGGTGAAGCGTGCGGAGTCAAGCTCATCGCTCCATCGGAGATCGAGATTCAGGCAAAGCAGCAAGCCGAGAAGCAGAAGCAATCGAAGCCGGTCGAGTCCAGGCATCAGCACGGAACTCGATTCAAGCAACGTCAGGGTGGGTGGATACCAAAGAGGAGAGGGTGATGGCAAGGAAGAAACAGCGACCACAGGAGTCACAAGAAACGCAAACGATCGAGGCACCCGTCGCCGAGGTTCCGATTGAGCCTCGTCGATTCATGCCACGCGATTGCACGTTGTGCGTAACGCGTCGAAAGCCAGGCGAGAGCTACGTGCGAGTGTACAGCAAGCACGGATCGATTCGTTATTGTCGGTGCGGCATGTGCGGCAACACCTGGGCACAGGAAGGATAAAGTTTTTCTACGTTTGCAACCTGCATAGCAATTGCAAATAGACGCACCAGGCATGCCATGTGATCCTTGATGCATGGCATCCGCTGCAAGCCTACTCACACAGATTGACGCTGCGATCGAAGCACTTCTCACCGGAGGTTCGTCGTCTTATTCCATTGGATCGCGGAGCGTTACCAAACTCGACCTTGCGAGCCTCTTCGAAGAGCGTCGCATGTTGCAGAACCAGGTCGTGCGAGAGAGCGGATCAGGCGGCTTTTCCCTTGGCAAGCTGTCGAGGCATCGCCGATGATCGCAGGACTGATCGATTCCATTGTTTCTGCCATCGATCCGCTTGCTGGCGTCCGTCGGTTGCAGGCTCGAAAGCTGATGCGTTCCTACCAAGGGGCCGAGCCATCGCGAGTCAGCAGCAACCGCATCCCAAAGAACAACCCAGCCGACCAGGAACTGCTTGGTCCATTCGGAGCCGACCGACTTCGAGCATGGGGCCGCGACCTCGTTCGCAATAATGCCTACGCTTGGGGCGTCGTCGATACGATCGTTTCCTCTGTGGTTGGTTGTGGGATCAAGGCACAATCGACCTTTGAGACACCACAGGGCGACGACGTCGAATCTATCAACGACGAGCGAGACAAGATCTGGGCCGAGTGGTCCGAAGTCTGCGAGATTAACGGCCAATACACACTCGACGAAATGCAATCGCTGGCACAGCGTGAAATCGTCGAAGCTGGCGAAGTGCTGATTCGCATTGTCCGACTTCCATCCAGCGAATACCGAGGCATCTATCGACCCGTCCCATTGGCACTTGAGCTAATCGAGGCGGATCGACTCGCTGGCGACAAAGACAACTACGCAGCACACCTCGACAACACGACCGGGAACCGCATCGTCCGAGGCGTCGAACTCGACGATCTTGGCCGACCAGTTGCCTATTGGATCTACAAGGATCACCCGCTCCAACCGTGGGCATTCACTCGCACACCTGAGCGAATCCCCGCCAATGAGATCCTGCACCTTTACCGCCACGATCGCATCGGTCAGACGCGAGGCGTTTCATGGTTCGCACCGGCACTGAGCTGGATTCGCGACCTCGGAACCTACGTTGACAACGAACTCCAAGCATCCGCGGTTGCATCCTGCTTCACTGTCGCCATTAAGACCGAAACACCCATCGGATCGTTGTCCGATCCTGACGGTGGAGATTCTGTTGACGCGGCAGGCAACAAGCTCGACTACCTCGAACCAGGCCAGATCGTCCGACTGTCGCCAGGCGAATCGGTCGAAGGGATCAACCCAGGCCGACCGACTGCCGGAGCTGAACCGTGGATCGCTCTCATCCTCCGAGGCATCGCGGTTGGGACCGGCCTGTCCTACGAGACGGTCGCTCGCGACTACAGCGGAACCTCGTACAGTTCGTCCAGAACCAGCCAGCTTGAGGATCGCCGTCGATTCCGATGTTGGCAACAGTATTTGATTCGGCACTTCCTCCAACCCACCTGGGACGCGTTTTGCGACGCTGCAGCACTTAGCTCCCTGCCGGCGTTCCCCTCCTCCGCCGATCTGCTTAGTGATCGTCGCAGAGCCGTTCCGGTGGAGTGGCAGACACCCGAATGGGAATGGGTCGATCCCCAGTCCGAGCAATCCGCCGCAAAGGACGCCATCGAAAACTTCATGTCCACCTACCAGACCGAACTCGGTCAGCGTGGCAAGTCATGGCGATCGGTGTTCTACCAACAATCCAAAGAGCGACGCCTCATGGAGCAGCTCGGCCTCAAGACGCTTCAGCAGCAGCAGGTCGACGTATCCGCGGCTCAATCATCGATGGCGGCTCCCAGCGAGCCAACACCGATTGGAAGCGGCGAAATGATGGGCCTGTCGACTCTCCAGTTTAACCGCAACCGCAAAGCGATCGCCAAAACGCTGGACGATCTCGCCAACGGAGTCATCGGCGAAGCGACTGCCAAGGTGTTCCTGTCGTCGATCGGCATGAACGACGCCAACGCACAAGCACTCATCGATGACGCAAAGGATGGATCTGTCGACACTCTGCCAGCCGAGGTGCCTCAATGACACTTGCCGAGATCAACGCGATTCGTCGCAAGAAGTTTGCACAAGCGATCGCAAAGAACGATCCTTCGCCAGTTATCCAGCGACAGTTCGGAGTCATCAAGGACGGCAAGGCAGTCATCGCCACCGAGACACCTGTCATGGTCTACGACGACGCCAGGCGTCAATGGGTCGCTCAGGTACTGCTCATGAACGGAGTCCGATTCCGTCAGGATCGCAATCAGCTCCCCATCGTCGACAGTCACAACGACCAGACCGTTCGAAACGTCTTCGGCTCCATCCGATCCATCAAGATCGAGGGCGATGCACTCGTTGGACTCCCCGAGTTCGCCAGCGACGACGAGAGCCAAAAGATCGCGACTAGATACAACGAGGGACACCTCAACGACTTCAGCATCGACGCACAAATCCTCGCACGTCAGTACGTGCCAGAGGGTCAACGATACACGACTCCGAGTGGGAACGTGATAGATGGACCAGCGGAGATTGTCACCGCTTGGGAGCCACACAACGCTTCGATCTGTGCAACGGGTGCAGATCCAAATTCTACTGTTCGTCGGTCTAGCGACCGGGAAGGGATTACGAGAATGGACGAGGCACTCATGGCCGCAGTTCAAAAACTCGGCGTGCCGGAAGGTATGACCGATCCAGTTCAAATCATCACGTTTCTTGCTGGTGCAGCCGGCTCGGAAGCGATCGAGGCACCAGAGATGCCAGAGGTCGAATCGATGATGGATGAAGAAAAACCAATGGAGGGCGAGGCGGTTCGAGCGGATGCACCAATGCCTGCCGACGCACCATCTCAAGAAGAAGCGGTCAAGGCCGAGGTTGCACGCCAACTCGCTGCCGAAAAGATCCGCCGCCAAACCATCATCAATGACGTGAAGCTCGCGAGACAAGATCGGGCACTCGCAGACAAGCTCATCGATGACAACGTTTCTGTTGCAGATGCCCGACGGGAGATTATTCGAAGAATGGCTCAAACACCATTGGGAAGCGGAGCCATCGAAGGCTCCAGCATTGCAGTCACCGTGTCCGAGCAAGACAAGTTCATGGAAGTCGCATCCGCTGGCCTCGTGCAGCGATGTTTCCAGGGTCAAGTCAAGCGACAGGCACCGCAAGTCCAAGGAGCGGAGCAATTCCGTAATTTGGGCGTTTACCGTTTGGCCGAACTGTGCGTTCGCCGAATGGGAATCAATCCAGAGCGATACACTCGCCAAGACATCGCACGCATGGCGATGGGCCACGAGCCAACCTTCAACCGGCTCAACATTCGACGATCGGTAGAGGCGTACCACACCAGCGGATCGTTTGCCAACCTGTTGCTCGACGCAGCAACAAAGACGCTGCGAGCCGCCTACGAAGAAGCACCTTACACTTGGTCGCTTTGGGCTCGCCAAGCTCAATCGGTCGAGGACTTCAAGAACATCAACCGCATCCAGCTTGGCGAATCGCCCAACTTGGAAATGGTTCCTGAAGGTGCACCGTATCCAGAGGGAGCGATCAGCGATTCCAAGCGATCGTACAAAGTCGAGAAGTTCGGCAAAAAGTTCTCCGTCACCTGGGAAACCGTCATCAACGATGATCTCGATGCACTGTCGCGAATCCCAGCCATGCACGGAAACGCAGCTCGCCGGACTCAAGAGAAGGTGGTCTATGACGCACTTCTCGCGAATCCAACGATGGCTGATGGTTTCGCGTTGTTCTCCGCATCGCACACGAGCGGAACCAACATTACCGCAACTTCGGTTGCAGCTCCAGGCGTGACATCGCTCAACGAAGCGTTCAAGCTCATGGGCCTCCAAAAGGGTCTGTCGAGCGACGTCTACCTGAACCTGCAACCTCGCACGTTGCTTGTGCCACTTGCTTACTCTGGCACCGCGTTGGAATTGGTAAACAGTCAATCCTACGCTCAGAGCAACGGCAACGAAGGCGTAGTCAACATCTACGGCGTGAACGGCGTCCGTCCGTTGCAAGTCGTATCGACCCCGCTGCTCGACGCGAACAGTGCTACCAACTGGTACGCAATCGCCGACAACTCGCAGATCGACACCGTGGAAATCACCTTCCTGAATGGTGAAGAGTCCCCAGTCCTTGAGAGCGAATGGAACAAGGACAACGACACGTACCACTACTACGTGCGTCAAACGATGGCCGCAGCGGTCATCGATCACCGCGGCATCTTCGGAAACCGCACCTAATCTTAACTGACGATCTTCGCTCCTGGGCTTATCGGCTCAGGGGCATGTTGACAACCAAAACCACATCAATAAACGGGAATAAAGAAAAATGGGATTCGTGAACCACGCGAAATTCGAAGATGACTTCTTCGGCGGAAGAACGTTCACCGCGACGGTCGGTGAAGGCAACTGGAAGATCACCGACACCTCGTCGAGCGGCACTCCAACGTATGCTTCGGTCAGCCCATCGGCGACCGGAGAAATCGCACTGACTTTCGACAGTGCCAACGAAGTTCAAAACGTTTGCTTGGATTTCGGTGACAAGCTTTGCTTTGACATCGACAACATCCAGCGAGCAGTCTTCATCGTCAAGACCGTTGCATCCGTCAACGCTGCAACGACCTTGGCATTCGGACTGCAGTCGGCACGAGCTGATGACACCGACAGCACCGCAAACAACGCCCAGTTCAAGCTTGCCGGCTCGAACGCGATTGTTTGTGAAACCGACGACGGAACCAGCGATCTCGACGACAAGGCTACTGGCCTGTCGCTCGTTGCCACATATCGCGAGTGCGTGATCGACTTTACTGGCGGCAAGTCTGACGTGAAGTTCTACGTCGACGGCGTCCGAGTCGCATCGACCACGACCTTCACGATGGCCGCTGCAACCAGCTCGCTGCAACCGTTCGTTCAGATCAGCAAGACTGCATCGACGAACGTCAACAGCGTGACCATCGACTACGTGTCGGTGGAGTGCAAGCGGTAAGCGATGACTCTGCATGACGTCATACAGAGCGACTCGATCAACCTGTTCGCGAATCCAAACGATTTCGCCGAACCGGTCAGCTACATCAAGCGGACTGGAAAATCGAGATCGATCAACGCGATCGTGGTTCGAGACGCTCTAGCGATCCTGCCCGAAGACGGAGACACCATTACACCCGTCTTCGAGGTCAGCGTTGCAAATGACATCACGCAGGGAATCTCCAGCGAAGAACTCGACCTTGGCGGCGACGCAATCGCGTTCGCCGTCCGGGTCGGACGCAAACCAGAACGCCGCACCATTACCAAGCTTCTGTCTCATGACGAGGGGATGTTGGTCCTAGAATGCCGCTAGCAGTCAACGAACAGATCGCTGTGGTTTTGCTCGGACGCTTGGAGGCGATGATCGGAGATTCCACGAATTATCCGATCGACGTCTGCGAGGTGCTGCGACCAACACGTTCCACCGATTTTACACCTCGCGATCGCCAAATCGTTCTCGTTCAGGGTTCGGCTGAGATCGTCGAGGAACTGATGCGACCAGGCAATCCGCCTGCTGTCGCCTATCGCCAAACATACCAAATCCGATGCCACCTGATGCCGAGCGAACGCGATGCAGCCACAATCGACGAACAGCTCAATCTCTTTCATGCTGACGTTGTGCGTGCTGTTTGTAGCGTCGCTTCTACTTGGCACACTCTCGGCGGACTTGCCGTTGATGCTCAGTTCCGATCCCCGGAATACGTCTCGGCAGATGGTGGACTCGATGGCGTCAACGTTCCTTTGCTTGTTACCTACAGGACGGATGAGGGAGATCCAACTGTGGTGAGAACATGAGCGAGGCTTTCAACTTCAAAGTGGACGTCAACCAGGAATCCCTCCGCAAGATCGCTGAGAATCTCGGCCAGTTCAAGCATCACCTGGCACGCCATCTGGCGACTGCCGTCAACCGCACTGCAAAGACCGTCGGCGTGGAGGCTGCACAGCAGCTCGGCAAGGTCGTCAACTTCAAGCTCCACAGCACCAACAAGCACACCTCCAAAACGTACACCAAGGCGAAGGTGCTCAAGAAGGCGGTCATCAAAAAGAACAACGCATCGCCTGACAGTCCACAGGTCACGATCAAGCTATGGAAGGGGCATGCCTTTCCAGCTCGCTGGCATGAGGCAATGGAGTACGGAAAGACTCGCAAAGGCAAACGACTCCGATCTGGTGTTCGGTACAAGACGAACATGGGCGGCGGTTGGACCAGCGTCCTCGATGGCTTCACTGTTCGACAGTGGGGCGGCAACGTCTACAAACGTGAAGAGGGTGGACGCAAGCTCCGAAAGATCTATGGCAAAAGCCCAGGCGACTACTTCACGCAGACCAGCATTTCCAGCGATGCCGCCCGCATCGCCGCTGAGCGACTCCCCATCGAAATCAAACGCAGGCTCCGCGAGGTCACATTGGCCGCTGAGGGCAAGATCAAACTACGCACGTCACCTGAATTAGGAACCAACTAAATGACGCTACTCAAACGCAAACGAGTCCTTGCCGCAAAGATCGAATCGACACCAGGAACCGCCGAGACTCTCACCTCGTCGGATGCAGCGTTCAACGCTTACGACGTCATGATCCAGACCGAAACGGAAATGGAACAGCGTGAGGGCCAGGGATCGTTCGGCATGAGGCCAAGCGTCGCTGGAGGCTACAAAGGCAAGATCACGTTTAAGCACGATGCATCCTGGGACGGAACCGCCACCGAGCCGGCTTGGGCCGATACGTTCCTCCCTGCATGCGGCTGGGTCAAATCGGGCCAGGTCTACACACCTCGCACCGAGGCACCAGGCACCAACGTCAAGACGCTCACAATGGCCGTCTACATCGACGGTATGCGAAAACTGCTCCGAGGTTGCATGGGCACCTTCAAATGGAACTGCCCGACCGGCAAAACGGCGTTCCTTGAGTTCGAGTTCACCGGCGTCTGGGAATCACCGACCGACACCGCAATCATCGCGCCAACGTATCCAACGGTCGCACCACTTCGCTACGCATCATCGACGACCACATGGAACAGCGTCGACTTGCACCTCGAGAGCCTGGTTCTCGACAGTGGAAACACAATCCTACTTCGCGAGTCTGCTGGCACCGCCGCTGGGTTCCTGGCCGCGATCGTCACCAATCGAATCTGCACCATTACTGGCAATCCAGAATCGAAACTCGTGGCGACCCAGGATCGCTACGGCAAACTGCTCGACTACAGCGAGCACGCACTTACTTTCGATCTCGATGGGCCGACCAACAGCAAGATCACCATCGCAGCTCCGAAAGCTCAGATCACTTCAATCTCGGAGGCCGACCGCGAGCGACTCGTGGTCGATGACATCACTTGGCAGTGCAATGCCAACGGTTCAACGGCGGACCAGGAGGTGTCAATTACCTTCACCGCTGCTACCTAGTTTTTTTGAGGAGGGGTTATGCCGATTTTCTTGGAACCTGATCAGTCGTTTGAAATCGTTCTCGATAGCGATGCTGACAAGCCCGTGGCCTCGCGTCCGGTGTTTGTGGCTCGCTCGCAATCGATGCGAGGTCAGCGAAAGATCATGGAAGCGATTGACATGCTGCACGCCGACGGCGTCACTGTCGCTCAAGTCTTTGATGCAGCGGTCGAGCAATTGAAGCGAGTCCTAACCGACTGGCGAAACATGGGTCGCGAGTACACTGCCGACGCGATTGAGGATGTGCTCAGTTACAACGAATCGATCGAACTGTTGCGCAAGGTTGCTTACAACCAGCGAATGAGTGGCGACGAAAAAAAATGATGCGAGTCGCTGCGTTGATTCGTCAGGGAAAGCTCTGCCGGCATTGCAGCGACAAGGAGTGCGTGGACATGGGAACCGACACAGAACCAATCGAGATCGAGTGCCCGCATTGCAACGGGTCTGGGTGCTCCCATTGTGCTCAGGGGTCGGTACGCATCCAGGGTTGCCCAAATCGATTCTGCCGTCCTATCGTCGACGTCATTGGACTGTGCGATCTCTACCAAAAAGGATTGCCACCTGTCTCTGGCGGAGCACTGGACCAGGCCGTCTGGTTCGTTGATGCACAACGTTTCTTGGAACTTGACGAACTCATGATCAAGGCGGAGGCTCACCGTGGCTAGCGAATCCGTACAGATCCTGATCGAGGCCGAGGACAAAGCGTCTGCAAAGGTCGCTTCTGCTGCTCAGGCAATCGACCAGAATATCAAGTCGGTGAAGGACACCGGAGCCAAGGCAAAAGCCTCAACCGAGTTTATCGGCGTCCTTGCCGGTCAGCTCGGAGGAACGGAGCTGGCATCCTACGCGGGTCAACTCGCAGGCGTCACTGAAAAGGTCGGTCAATTTGCCGAGATGCAAAAGGCTGGAGGTGCTGGTGCCCTAGCGTTCAAGGCTGGTCTGGTGGGCCTCGTTGCTACGCTTGCGTTCAACGTCGGCCAGTCGATCGGCAACGCAATCTTCCAGACCGATAAATGGAATCGCATGCTGGCGGAATCGCGTGCTCGCATTCAGGAATTGAGAGACGCTGCGAATACTGTCCGAGGCATGCGATTCGCCGAAGACCTCGAAGACGTCCAGCTTATCAAGAATCCTGAAGAACAAGCCGCAGAAGCTCGCAAGCTTTACGACTCGATCGACAAGAATCTTCAGACGGTCGAGGCTCGTTATGGCAGAAGCGTGTCTGCACTCGACAAAATGACGAATGCCACCGATGCCCTCGGTCGAGTCACTGGCGAGCGTGGCAGGAACATCGCGGCGAAGCAGGACGAGATCGCAGCCGATGTGCAACTGATTGACCAGATGCGTCAACAGAAAAACGAAATCGGAAAGATTTACGGCATTCGTGCTTTAGAGATCCAAGCCATCAAGGCCAAGCAGCAGGCCGAGGACGAAGCCGAAGCAAAACGAAAGCAGATCTCTGCCAACTCGCTTTCGCAAATGAAGGCTTTGAAGGAGCAGTACAACGAACTGACAATGGGATCGTTGGAGGCAAAAAAAGCACAGTTGCTTGCCGAAGGTGCATCTGCCCAAGACGCTCAAATCATCGTCAACCTACAAAAGATGGTTGACCTCGAAAAAGAAAAGGCAGACGCCAAAAAGAAGGCCGACGAGGAAGAAAAAGCACGCATCCAAAAGATTGACGATCTACGCAAGAGCGAACTGGAACGACTCCAAGAACAAAAGATCGCCATCGAACAAGGCGAACAAGCCGCCCACGCATTCCGACTCCAACAGCAGGGACTCGACCAGGGGACCGCCGAAGCGATCGCCGCAGCTCAGGCCGCAATGGACGCATCGAAAGAAAAGAAGGACTCGAAGGCAATCGAGCAGACCAGCAACGCGGCTTTTGAATCGCGATTGCTCAGTCGCGGTCCACGCGAAGACGATCAAAAGAAGATCGTCGAGAACACCAAGCTGACCGTCGAACAGCTTGGAAAGGTTGAGGAAGCGATCAAGAAACTTGAGCCTTCAAAGACAGATCCAAAATCCAACCTAAAGATTGAGGTGATCAAGTAATGCCAGCTCTTGAAGTCACCGAAATGTGGAGCAAGCCAGCTCATGACGTGCGATTGGAAGACAACTTCCGAAAGCTCACGGTCAAGCTCCAGCGTGCCTACCAGATCACCAGCACTCCCAACGCTGTCGAGTGGGACATTTACCAAGCGACCGGAATCCCCGCTGCCGGCTCGTCCTTCAGCGAAGATTTTCCATTCGTCTACGCCGACGGTGCATCCCTCGAACGAGTCTCTCCAGTGCTATGGATGATGACTATCGATTACAACGGCGAGATCGCACCTGGCACAGATCCCGAGGAACCTAACAATCCAATCATGGCTCCGCCTCGCATCGACTGGGACGACGTCGAAAGCGAGGAAGAAATCGACGAGGACTTCGACGGCAAGCCCATCCAAACCGTCAACCGTGAACCGATCGAGGGAGTCAAGGCACTCATTCCCGATCAGACGGTCAGCATCAAACGGAACATGATTAGCTTTTCGCCGTATGTACAAGCACGTTACCGCCGAGCGGTCAACTCGGACACGTTTCTAGGTTGGCCTCCTGGAACCGCAAAGCTGATGAAGTTTTCTGCGTCCAATGTCTTTGGAGAGACTGGCGGTTATTGGGAGATCACCGCACAAATCAGATTCCGTTACCCGTACCGAACAACGGCAGAGAAGGCTTGGTACGCTCGCGTCCGTCATGAGGGATTCTACGAAAAGATTGACCTGACCGGAGGAACCACTCGCATCGTTCGAGCGGTCGACGGCAACAAAGAACCGATGACTCGCAAAGTCCTTCTCGCCTCTGACGGTTATCGACTCCCCGTACCCGCTGAGGGCGAAGAACAGATCGCAAACTGGCTTGAGTTCAAGCTCTACGATTCACTCCCTTTCAACGCATTAGGACTCCTTTAACATGGCAACAATTGCAAACGTCACCATCCTTCTACCCGATTCCTCGATCAACGACGTCGACATCGCAGCGAACGCGAACATCGACCCAACGAAGATGGCTCAGCGAGTCCTCGCCGAGTACGTTGTTCCGGTTCATGCGTTTCGAGTCTGGGACGCGGTCGCATCCAATCCCGTCTCCGCAGCGGCCAGCGATGATCTCGGCTTGGTCACTGGCACCTGGGGCACCAATCCTGTCCGGATCACCGCTGGCGATCTCAAGGCCGTTGGAGCAACCACGCGACGGATCTACTTCTCGATCCCCGTTCCTCCCAACTTTGAAAACGGACAAACGATCCAAATCCGAGCCAATGCGAAGATGGAGACAACCGTTGCCGACACCACATGCACCATCGACTTCGAGGCGTATGCTGGTTCCTCCGGATCGCCTGGTTCTGATCTTGTTACCACATCGGCGACCAGCATGAACTCGCTGACCGCATCCAATTACGACTTCACCGTCACAGGCTCTAGTCTTGCTGGAAAGCTGCTGGAATGCCGGATGTCCATCGCCTGCAACGACGCAGCGACTGGAACCGCGGTTACTCCCGCGGTCTACAAAGTTTCTCTTCTGTGCGACACACGAGGCTAATCGATGCCAGACGTTGAGATCGGAGCGTTTACTCCCGAACGTGCTCGCCGAATATGGCAGGCCACGCTAGCTTTTGAGCGTGGGATCGATGTCGCTAGCACCGACATGCGTCCAGCGATCGCTCCACCGATCTACTTCATCAATCTGTCGAGTCATACAGTTCCACCCTACGGGTGCATTCAGGTCAACGGCGTCGAGGAGATTGGGAGCCAAAACTACTTGCAGATTGCTCGACCCTTCGACTACACAAGTTCCGTAATGGCACCGTTCCTATTGAATGGCCCTTACGAGGTCGAGGCAGGCGATCTCGGTGTTGCTCAGTCTGGACCGATCTTTCGAGCACTGACCGACGGAACCGCCTACGCATGCGGAACCAGGCTCGGACCAGCGGTAGATTCCTTTGAGCTTACCAAGGGAAGCTCCTTCACCGCGATCTCCTACGATGACATTGGAACCGACATCCTCAAGGTAATCGCATGCGAGACGCCACTACTGGCGACCGCGGGATCGCTCGGGATCGCCGGCAACAGCAGCGGAACCGTTACGGCCAGGCTCCCCGGTTCCGGCAACTGGAGTCCAGGAACTATCACCTACACCGCATGGGCACCGACTTCGACACCGATCACCGCGAATGCGATCGTGTTGATATTCCCAGTCGATGCCAAGTGGGTTGCTGTGGAGATCTGCTAATGGGATGTTTCGGTTCGTGCAACTGCTCACCGTGCTGCATGGATGCCGCCGAACTCGCCGAGATCGCTACCAGCGTCACTATCCTCAGGGAATCGGAAACGGACACCGTTTCGTTTGTTTCGAATGGATGCTGCCACACAGCAACAGCGACCGACGACACCATCTATTACACGTGCGACACGCTTCTAGTCGTCGATCGGACCATCAACGAAACGATCCAAGTTTCGTCGAAGATGATCAAGTCAAAAAAGTACGTGCTGGATCCGCCTGGAACCTACCAGCAAAACGACGTGTTTTGCACATTCTTTTACGACGAGCCAGACGCAAGTGCAGCCAGCTTTTGCGACGACGTCTACAACTGCGGAACGGTGGAACGTGCCGTCGAGCTAAAGACTCAGCGATGGATTGCGGTTCGCTGGGCCTATGGCGAAACGAAGGTATCGATCTACAAGGGCAACATGACTTGCGAGTATGGTGGGACCATCGAGTGCAAGTACGTTGTCGAATGTGCTGTCGAGGTCCGAGCTGCTCACGGTGCTGGCTCTTGGCAGTCGACCACAAGAACCGCATCGATGAGCGGCAAATCGTCATGCTGTGAGGAAAATATCCAGGGCTACGATTTCAACAGTGGATTCCCGCCAGTTCCGATTCCAGGAGAGGAATGCACATCGACAAAGCCTTACCACGACTCGCCATTCAATTGTCCAGACGATGTCGAGTTTGGAGCAGAGGTAACGTACTGGCTGTTGCGTTATCGCGTTTACGATGCACCCGAGGACATTCCAGCAACGATCACCTTTACCGATGCAGACGTCAACGAATGCAACTTCGAGACATGCATCGAGGGCGTCGACTCACTGTGTTTCTATCCAATCGGAGCGAGCCTCGATCCGGTGACTGGCGGAACGATTCGAAGCATCGGTTATCTCTACAATTGCCAGTTCTGCTTCAACATAGGCATTGAGTGCGATGTCTGTGCCAAGTTCAGCGGCGGATACCCATGCTCATGTGAACCACGCGAAACCGATCGCACTCACTCCGAGTCTCGATTTACCGAGGACGGAATCATGGAAACGTTCAACGTCGTCAACAATCCGTTTCTCATCAAAACGACGGCTTGCCACAATCTCTTTTGGGAGAACTACGCACCAGGCCGATGGACTCAGGATTGCGAGTCGTGCGACAACCCGATCTACCCCGGACCTCCATTAGCAGAGCAGAACGCGTGCAACTACTGGGACTGCATCGACTGCTACTTCTCCGGTGCCGATCCCATCGTACCTGTCTATCAAATGAAGGTTGCGACTGTCGACAGCTACACGTTCTCTGTCAATTTCACCAAGCAGATTGAGCCAACCGACGAGGTTTGCATTCCATTCCCAACGGTTGTCGTTACCCTCAACACCTAACAGGCTGCCATGCGAGTTGGCGTACACTTTGAGAGCCCAGAGACACGATCCTCGGAACCCAAGCCGATCTCGCAACAGCAGAATCGAGCGTTCGCCTGGTTCGCTCAAAATCCTTGGTTCCACCTCCATCGATACCGCGGAAACGATCCTGAATGGTTAGAGAAATGGGAACGCACCATTCCACGGTATTGCAAGTGCGAGGAAGGATACCGCCAGATCAAAGAGCGAACACCGCCACGCTTCGAGAGTCCCGACAACTTCTTCGAATGGACAATCGACGTTCATAACGAGGTCAATGCAAAGCTTGATAACGAGCGGAAGCGATACCCGCAGATCACTGTCGACGAAGCACTTCGTCTCTGGAGATCCGAAATCGCATTCTGGCAACCGATCCATTTTGGTGGTCTTGAATGCTGGTCGATTTCAATGGCTCGCCGTTTGCGATCCTTCGGAACCGTCGTACACGGCAACATTGCCGATGAGTCTGTGGCCGAGACGCTGCTTGGAATGTCGCCTCGCGTCCGATTGCTCGATGCAGCAAAGCATGGCGTCCCGATTGTCATGAGCTGCGTTCCAAAGGCCGCACCGATCCTAGACTCCGATTTGATCCTGCTGGCTCACGGATACTGCGACTGGACACGCGACTGGGTCATGAGTTCGCACGGCGTCTGCCGGCGTCTGGTGGGTGTTTCCAGGGTTGTCTCGGAGCACGTCACTCGATGGACAGGTCGACCATGCGAAACCATTGAAAACGGAATCGAAACCGAGCGACTTGTTCCCACGATCACCCGCGAGGAGATGCGTCTACGTTGCGAGATTCCCCAGGACGCTTTTGTCGTCGGCTACACAGGACGAATTGCCGGCGAGAAACGCTGCGAGCTGCTCGTTCAGGCTGTTGCACGAATGGACGGAGCGTACCTCGTCCTTTGCGGTTGGCTCACCAAGCATGCCGAGCGAGTGCGGCAGATTGCCGACGATCTTGGAATCAGCCATCGAGTCCGCATGATCGAGCCCATCCAGCAGATCGGCGACTTCCTCAATGCCATCGACGTCTTCGCGACGGTTCCATCGAGCGAGGGATTCGGGCTATCGGTCGTCGAAGCGATGCACTTTGGCCTGCCAGTAGTCTCGACCAATCTAGGAATCATGCACGATCTTGCCGAGCGTCACGGAGACTTCGGACCATCGATCCTTGATGTGGACGCGGACGCGTCGGCTGTAGCACATGCTATAGAAACCGCCACGGCATGCAGCATCGACCTCAGCGAGTACACAGCGGACGCAATGGCGGATCGCTGGAGACGGTATTTGTCAATCGACACCTAAACACGGATGGATTGAGATGACAGAAAAACGACCCGGACCACCTCACACGCCAGCTCGTCTCTACCTGGAGGAACTCTGCCGCAAATTCCCCGACGCAAGCAATCTCGGCCTAGCCAAACGAGCAAAGGCCGAACGACCAAACAGTTTCCGCAGCGTCGAAACAGCTCGGAGCACCATCCGCTCCATCCGCGGTGCACACGGAGCCGAAAAGAAGAAATTCGCTACCCAGCCAAGGCCAAAGGGAACTGCTGGTCAGGTTCCAAAGATGCCACCCAGTCTCTCAACCGCGTGGGAACCATTCGAAATCGACGCCAAACGAGTCGGCATCATCTCAGACGTTCATATCCCCTACCACGACGAAACAGCGTTCTCCGCTGCCGTGAAGGAACTCAAAAAGCAATCACCAGACTGCTTGCTCATCAATGGCGACTTCGCCGACTTCTACCAAGTCAGCAGGCATCAGCGAGATCCGCACCATCGACGATTCTCGGAGGAACTAAAGCTAGTGATCGGAGGCCTGGAGTGGATTCGCCATGAGTTTCCAAATGCACGCATCGTATTCAAATTAGGCAATCACGAAGAACGCTGGGACCATTTTATTTGGAACCGAGCACCGGAGATCTACGACCTCGCGAACGTTCGCATCGACGAACTGGTCAAGGCCAAGCAGTTTGGCATCGAGGTGATCGGCGACCAAAGGCCGATCATGTTGGGCAAGCTGCCAGTCCTCCACGGCCACGAGCTTGGCCGCTCGATCTTCTCGCCGGTCAACCCTGCCAGAGGTGCATTCCTCCGAACGCATCACACGGTCTTGGTTGGACACTCGCACCAGACATCCGGCCACGCCGACACCGATATGTTCCACTCGGAAACATTCGTGTGGTCCACTGGTTGTCTCTGCGATCTCACGCCTGAATATGCTCGCGTAAACAGATGGAACCACGGATTCTGCTGGGTGGACATCGCGACCGACGGCAGCTTCTCCGTGCGAAACATGCGGATCACCAAGCATGGCGAAATTCGAGGTGCATGATGCGTTGCCGACTTCGAGGCAGATACTGGTCCATCGTCCGAGGCAAGCTGGACAGCAAGCTAGACGGCCTCTGCGATGCGAACACTAGGACGATCACCGTCAGACCCTCGCTTACCGGCGAGCGAGAGCTGGAGGTACTCATTCACGAGATGCTGCACGCATGCCATTGGGATCTCGACGAGCAAGCGATCACCGAAACCAGCGAGGATCTAGCCAGGGTGCTGTTCCGTTTAGGGTACAGAATCACCCGCGATCATTGATGTTCTTTAGATACTCGCAGATCTTGAAGATCACGATAATGGTCTCCAGTATCACACGGACGGCGATTGTACCGAAAATAAATCCGGTGATACCGCCGAGCAAGGAACCAACGATAGCGGATCTGTCGCCGCCGGACTGTGCGTTAGCTACAAACACAGCACCAACAACAGAAAATGCAGCACCAATTAGCCAAAGAATCCAGATTGTGGACAGCAGCGATGGCGTTATCAGGAAATCAAATCGGTGGTCAAGGAATGACGATTTGTGCGGACTGGTGCTTTCCGGCTTCCTTGGCGTCCACGGTGCCTCTTGAAACGCCTCGCGACGATCCTCAGGCGGATTCCATGTTGGCGGAGTCTGCGGGACTTCCGGGATAGGCAGGTCCAGCAGATTCACATCTTCCGACTTGAACACTAGGCCGGCGATCCCAGACGCGGTGGTACGGATCTTGTTTGTCGTTGATTCGATTTCCGTAGACTTCTTGATCGTCCCATCGGCGGCCATACGTTTGAGATCCGCAGAACCGACTTCGATAGTGCCAGTTGGCAAATACACTTTCCAAGCCATAACAAATTCCCCGAGCGAAAGAAACCGAAATGATGCGATGACCGCATCGTAATCATCAGCGGCGACGATAGCCACTGAATGCCAGAAAAGAACCAACACAGGTCGTTTTCATGTAGTTTTGGATACGTCCCATTTTACGTCCACTTGCAAAAACACATCGAAAACGCTGTGTATTTCATGGTGTTTCAATTCCCGCCGCCTCCATCTTTTTAGTTTTAGAACCCTGGGAATCGCAAGTTTCCCAGGGTTTTTTCATTGTCGCACTCGACCCTGACGGCCTTTGGTGACGTTCGATACGTCCCTTTTTACGTCCCTTTTTACGTCCACCTGTCCAGAGGCCGATGCCCACAGATCGCTGGTCACAAGCAGATAGCTTTGCTTGGCGACGCTCTCGGTGTTGCCGAGCCAGGCACACGCTGCGGTCAGTCCGAAATCTCGCTCAAGCTCGGTCTGGCGACTCGCTCGAAGCGAATGGAATAAACGCGGCCAAGGCTTGATGTCGGCTTGCTTGAGGTAGCGTTTTAAAGCGGTCGATAGGTTCACGTTCGCCCAGCCTGTCGGTGTGTTGGATACCGCTCGCATCTTGGCGTCGTCGATCACGTACCCTTCGCGACTGGGTAACGCTTCGAGGTGGGGCCGAAGCTCGGGGAAGAGTGGACAAAGACGCTTTCCACGTCCATGCTGCCGCTCGTTCTTTGGCTCATGGATCTCCATTGTGCCGGCGTCGAAATCGACCCCCGACCACTGAAGCGATAGCACCTCGGACGGACACCGAAGACCTCCGTATCGGGACAAAGCGACGATCGCTTTCCATTTGGGGGGTAGGAATGGCATCAGGTCATTGATCGTTTCGCGAGTCACCTCGACGTTGCTTTTTCCGCTGGGGCGAGACAGCTTGACGTCAGCAAAGGGATTCTTTGCCAGTTTCTCGTCGGCCACGGCGTGATCCAGGAACTGCTTGACGAATGTCAAGCGTTTGTGCATCGTCGCTGGCGAGAGGTTTGCGGATCTCATTGCGTCGATCCATTGGGTGGCGTGGCTGGCTCGCAACTCGTCGATCCGTAGATCGGTGCCGACCGCGTCCATAAAGGACTTGGATGCCGTTTTCCAAACGAGCACCGTTGCTGGTTTGACGGCGGATTTTCGCTGCTCAATGTAGGCGTCAAAGAAATCCTTCAGCGTTTTACGAATTGTCCTGGGTGGGATCTCAACTCCGGTGATCAGATGGCAGCGAGCCAGTCTTATCTTCAAGGCGTCGGACACTCTCGACAGCCAGGCCGACGTGGACGCGTCTACACCGACTCCAAGACACTGAGCACTCAGCAAGTTGGCAACGTGGCCGCGTACCGTTTCCGCGTCTCGCTTGGACACTTTGCCGAGACGCAGTGTCCGCCGAGCACCATCGATTGGCGATGTCCACTGCACTCGCCGTGTTCCGTTTGCTAATTGCGTGAGCTGTGCCATGTCGGTCGTGACGGTTAAGTTGACTTTTTGGAGAGATGTGACCTAACGTGTCTGCGGGGGCAAAACAATCGAACCGTTAAAAAACCATAAGCTAGCTTTGAGAGATGCCCACATGACTGATTTATACGATGTTTGGATTTGGACTCCCCGCGGATTTGAACCGACGAAATGCGATCCAGTTACGTCGGTTCAGGTTTCTTTTTTGCTGAGCGTTTCGCGGGAACCTCTTTGCTTTTTGCCTGTTGATCGGAAGATTTACGACCCGCTGGACGTCCTCCACTACCAGCAAAGTAGCATCGTCCCTCGGCAATCAAAGCGTCCCAAGTAGAACCTGCTTTTACTTCTGCACCAAGCCGTTTGTAGCATCGGTAATGACACTTGCGCGTTGGTTTTTCATTGCCTAATGGCTCGCCGCATGCCAAGCAGATCTCGGCTTCAATGAGATGACGCCGCGATTCGGGGAATGTGGCCTCCTCCGCTTCGCCTACAGACAACTCTTTTCGAATTGCCTCAAGCTCTGTGATGATCTTTCCCAGTTGCTGCGTCAGTTTTTTAGTTTGCATTCCACAATTCTTGAAACTGTTTCCACTGTAGGCAAGTCCCTATGCCTCAAATGGTTGCGAATTCCTAACGGTTTTTGTTAGGAAACTAATTCCGAAAAAGTTTCTTCGGGTGCCTAGAAAACTGTTGCCGAAACAGTTTCTTTCCGATACCATCCTCTGCCGTTGGAACTTTGTTCAAGAGGAAATGGTTGTGAAAACAAAACGGAATACAAAGATTTGCCTTGCTTGCGGCAAGGCGTTAGGGACAGGCGGACGGGTTGTTCGCGGAGTTCATTACAACTGCTACCGAGCAATTCTGAGAAAGATCTGGCGAGGTGCAGCGACAGACATGGATTGCGTTGAAGAGGGCTTGATGTTGCTGCCAGCCAAAGGCGGTCGCCCTCCATCGAATCCAGCAACGTTGCGAATGCAGTATGGAGCCAAGCGATGCTCTACCGCAAAGAAGTAGCACCGGCTCTCGCCGTGAGTGCGAGAGAAGCGGCTCGAATGCTCAGCATTGGTCAAACCAAACTGCGTGAGCTGTGCATATCAGGTGAGTTGAAACCCATCTATCTGTTCTCAGATCGTGGGCCACGGAAGTTTTTGGTGAGTGAGTTAGAGAAGTTTTTAGCGACTAAGGAGAGAAGCAATGTTAGTTCTAGGCAGGAAGAAAGACGAGTTCATCGTGATCGGCGGAAACATCCGCATCGTCGTCAACCGCTGCGGCGTCAACCAAATCAGCTTGGCGATTGATGCTCCGGAAGACGTCAGCATTGTGCGTGGCGAACTGTTAGATCGAAAGGAATCGACCGATGGCAACTGAACAAGCAATTGATCGCTGCATCGAACGCTTCATTGATGACGTCATCGAGGTGATCGATTGTGAATGGTGCGAGCGTCGCGGGCAACTCGCTGACGATTGTTGCTACTGCGGTGGCAAAGGAACGATCGCTCTGGATCACATCGACTTTTATTGGATCGAGGCGGAGTTCCTGAAGCTGAACCTGCTCAACGTTCGTCCAGCGTGGATGCGTTGTGGGCTGTACTGGATCTGGAACCACGAAACATGCGACCAGGTGTATTGGCTTGTGACTGAGGTGCAAGCGTTCCGTTTGCATCCCGAGCGTATCTACGCGATCGCTGCTGCTATGAACCGACGCGATCGCGAGAACAGGTGGCAAGTGCTTTGTGAGTTTGTACGGTTTTTGTTTGGGGTGGGAGGGAATGA
>Ga0255095_1000421_pt1 | contig 21958 bp, 23 predicted proteins | sample Colum_Law_RepC_8_2_FD_188435 | JGI IMG/M metagenome (GOLD analysis project Ga0255095, IMG submission 188435) | Freshwater microbial communities from Columbia River, Oregon, United States - Colum_Law_RepC_8d | ecosystem: Environmental > Aquatic > Freshwater > River | place: USA: Oregon...
CGGCAGGGGGCGTGTCTCGTTTGACAGCTTGACGCGGCTGCGTCTGTTTGACGCCAATCGACGGGAATTCGCACGTCTGGCTCACAATGGTGGTAACGCTGCCGGCAAAACGGGGCAAGCACATTCGGAAAATGTACCATGAGAGTGCAAAATGAGCTGTACAGCCGCTCATTCGCGCTGTATAACCGCTCATTATGAACACGCTCGCGAAATTGTTTTCATCTGGCGTCAAGGCGGAATTGTTTCGGCTTTTACTGGGACTTCGCCCACAGGAGTTGCACGTCCGGGAACTTGCTCGTCAGTCCGGATTTGCCGTTTCGACCGTCCGGCAGGAGCTGAAGAGCCTTGTTCAGTTGGGGTTGATCGAAGCCCGAAATAGTGGGAATCGCACCTACTACCATGGAAATCTCCTGCATCCGTTGTACCCCGAAATTCATGGTCTGGTCCTGAAGACCAGTGGGTTAGCAGATGTACTGCGAAACGCTCTTGGCAACGATGGGGTGCAGAGTGCGTTTGTATTTGGGTCGATTGCGAGTGGTGTTGACGGTCCCGACAGCGACATTGATTTGATGGTGATTGGAACGGCATCACTTCGCGAGATCGCAACGAGATTGGCCGACGTATCCTCGACCTTAGGCCGGGAAATTAATCCCCATGTTTTGACACATGCCGAGTTTCAGTGTCGTCGAAAATCCGAGGATCACTTTATCTCGACCGTGCTGGCTGCCCCGTTGTTGTTTGTGATCGGAGAAGCCCATGACCTTGAGACTCTGGGAGAAGAATGGGTGGATTCGCCCCCATCAAACAAGCCCACAGGAAGTCGCCGGACTCCTGTCAATCGTCGATCGTGACCTTGCGGATTCCCGGGGAAGGATTTCCTCCGACTGGCAGTTTGGTATTGCCTATAACGCGGCCTTAAAGCTTTGCACTATTTTGCTGCATGCGTCGGGATATCGTCCCGAGAAGAATCTTCAGCACTTCCGCACGTTAGCGGCACTTCCAATGATCCTTGGCGCCGAGCGCAAAGCCGATGCCGCGTATCTCGATGCCTGCCGCATCAAACGGAACACCGTTGAATACGATATGGCCGGGGCTGCTACGCAGCAGGATGCCAAAGAACTCCTTGCATTTGCAGAACAGTTTCGCGACGAAGTACTGCATTGGCTCAAGCTCAATCATCCAGATCTCATTCCCGATCAAAATACGTAACGGCGAACAACACATTCGTAGTTCCCACGGACGCTGCGCAGGCCGTAATTGAGTGCGGAGCTGCGGTCAGATTCGATTGTGGTCAGTCGCCATGCTGCACGGCAGATTCACAGCGTTTCACCCAAGCGGGACAGGCGGGCCGGAGTCACCATCTGCGGCACGGTTGTGTCTCGGTTGCCAGTTCGACCTGGAGTCGCCATGGGGGGATAGAGCGTCCCGCCGTGGGGGCTGCTGCTACAGAACGATGGTCAGTGCGAGGGCCAGGGGGTAAGACTACGCCGCATGCCGCAGAAGCTTCGCAGCTGCCTCAGGCTGGCTGAAGGGTACAGCAAAGGGCCAGCAGGGTCTCCGCCGAATGCCTGACCGCACGCGCCGACGCAACTCCGCATCACAACTCTGTTATCTCTGTGCCTCTGTGTTTACCAAACGCGTCTGAGCGCCGAGGAGGGATGGGTTTTGAAACACAGAGGCACAGAGGAGCACGGAGGAACGGGATTGAGGATGCGTGGGAAGAGGGGTGACGAGATACGGTTGCCAGTGGGGTGGGATCCAGTGCTGGTTGATGCTGCGAATTACCGACCAAGTCACCGACCAAGTCACCGATCAAGGTAAGCGCACAACAGCCCTTTTGGTCTTATCAGCCCAGCCTTCCGCGCTGGTGCTTTTACTTGGTTCGCGTTGGCGTTGATTGCGATGGACGTCAGCAAGGCGTCCCTCCTGGCGGACGTGGTGGCCGCAGGTGCGGGTGTGTCGTGTAGCTGACGGCCCGGATGTCGGACGGGGTTGACGATCGGTACTTTTGCTTTCTACGTAGCCGTACACCACAACCATTGTCGCCATGGTCCTCACACTGATTCGGTTTGTGTTTGTCATCAACCGAATTGTGTGGAGGGCGTGTCATGGGGAGAGCCATTGATGTTGTCAAGCGGCGTGAGTGGGAGGAGCGGTTGCGGCGATACGCAGATTCCCAGTTGACCGTGGGTGATTTTCCCGCAGAGGCGCTGGGAACAGGGGCCGAGCAGGAATGACGCGGGGGACAAAAGTCGTAGTCTGGGCTTTAGCCCGGGTACGAACTTCTCGTCATTCTTGAAATTCCCGGTGTTTTTCGGGGGATGGGGCCGAGCAGGAATGCTCGGGCTACCTTTTTGTCCTCGGTTCCTGAGTTGGACGCACTGGATACCCCAATCGCCCTGCCGACGGCCCAGCCAACGATCATCGCCATCGCTTCTCAGGCGGCCACCCAAGTCGTGCGCACAAAACCCGCCACGACAGCCACTCCCGCCTCCCTGGCGGTCTTCACGTCACCGCCATTGCTGGCAATCCCCGTGCTGAGCCAGAATCCTACAACTCCGGTGAGTGCGCATCGGCTGGACCGCAGACCACCGCTCTGTGTCACCCCGTACCCACCCTTTGGCCAGCCCGGCATTGCCCCAACATCGCCCCAAAAGCAGATTCCTGAACCCCCACCAACGGCACCCCAAACGCTGCTGAGATGCACCCACTCCGGGGGTGCCCCGGCACCTGCAGCCCATGTGTCCCTGCTGTACGGTTACTTTCAGGCCACACTCTTGACCCACAGATTCGGCTGAAGAACCAGAAATCAGGAAAATCCCATCGCCGGACGATTCCGGTGATGTTAAATTGTCTGGCATGGAAACGATCACACGTGAAGTCGGCGAATTACGGGACAATGAGCGATCCGCTGCGGAGCTGCTTCTGGGTCACCGTCTGCGCGGAAATGAGCGACTCATCCTGCAGGTTTTAGACTCGGACGTCGTGCAGCCTGCGGGACAAGATTCCCGCCCCGCTCAGGCGATTCCGGACTGGTGCAACGTTTACGAAGGTCTGACGGACGAGGAAGTCGAGAGGATCGATCAATCGATTACTCGGGGCAAGCTAACCCGTTCTGTCGAGTGATCGGATGGAAGTCGCTCTCCTCGACACCGACGTGCTTTCAGAAGTGCTTGAACAGCGTAATCCGCAGGTCGTTGCCCGGGCGGCTGCGTATCTTCGATCGCATGGCAGTTTCGCGTTCTCTGCATTCACTCGGTTCGAGATCTCCCGAGGATTCAAGGAGAAAGGTGCGACAAATCAATTAACGCGATTCAGGGAGTTTTGTCAGCACTCGCTCATCATTACCAGTCACCGACAGCGTATTCGATCGTGCTGAAGATCTTTGGGCAATCGCCCGTCGTGGAGGATTGCCTAGTGGTGATGCGGACCTCATCATCGCCGCCACCGCACTGGAAACTGGCCGAATCCTTGTCACCGGCAACACGGCCCACTATGCCTCGATCTCCGGGCTGAAATTGGAAGACTGGCGTACCCCGTAGCGTTCATGTCGGCAATCACAGCAGGAATGCTCGGCCTGCGTTCTGTCCTCGGCGCCTGGTCTGGACGCACTGGAGAACCTGCTCGCCCTTCGGACGAGGAGGTCGTCCTGAAGTTGTCTGCGGTCCGATTGCGTGCCTCAACCAGACCCTCGCCCTGACCAGCGTTCTGTGACTGCAGCCCCGGCGGTGGGTCGCTTCATCCCCGCATGGTGAATTCGAGTAGAGTCTCACCGCAGGCATGCATCCTCCACAGACGGCGACTCCCGCCGACCCGATCCGCCATTTCCCGACGCCCTCCGCACGCTCTGCAGCCACATTGCTGACAACAATTCGATGAAACTCAAGCTCCGCACGCATCAACCGCCTGCGGCGAGCCCGGATGCTCAGATGCGCAGAAAGTGCACCACCGCGTGCTGACCTCTGAACCGCTGAAAATGCAGGCGATTAAACCGGTGTTCCCACCTTCCTCAGAATCCTGGATCCGAAGGGGGAAGTCAAAGCAGATGTCCACGCCTGGCGCAAATTCAGCGACTCAACGCAAAGTCCCCGGAGTTCGCGCTGGCCGTGGACCATACGGCACTATCGCGACTCAGAAGATTTTACCGGCGATGGCTTCGTCATTTGGCGACTTTGATTGCTATTAATGCAAGCACGCCGGATACACCTAATACGAAAAAACCGGGGATGTTGTCCGTCAATGCGAACAACAGGCCGACACTGAGAATGCTCAGCAGGGCTGATACAGCAAAAAGAATGATCTGATTGGTGGAGTATTTAACGGACTGTGACAATTCGGCAATGTTATGGATCGATGATGCTGAAATGCTCTCCTTCATCACCTTCTCACATACAGGGTCCAGTTCACCGATTTTGGATAATTCCTGAAGCTGCAGGGCCGCTTGTCGTTGTCCTGCTTCGCTAGCAACCGATTTAAGTTCGGCGACTCGCAATCGACACCAGTTGGAAACGATAGACTTGTGACTTATGACCTCGCGTCGCGACGGTAACGCTCCTGATTTAGTACGTAGTTTGGAATCCCAGATGGCTCGATAGCGATTCCTGAGCACGCTGTAGGTAACGCATCGAGTTAGAATCACGGAGTTCCGCAGATGAATCGCAACAGGCCTACTACCAGAAGTGGACTCCACCATTCCCTCTTCAACAGTCTGTCGCAGCGTTCTCAGATTGAGTCCGAGGAACGACTTTGCTGCTGCGGCTTCTCGCTCCTGCAGAGTCTGAAGAAACTCTTCAGGACCAGCAATTTCCCAGTGTTGTTCACGAACATGACCGATGGAAAACGGATTCTGTAATGAAGCCTCAAATAGCTTCTGAACGAATGGTCCTCCGACATCTCGTTCATGACGGGTCTCAGAAAAGGTTCGTACAATTTCAAGGTAGGACACGACGGCCTTTTCGCCTTTGCAATTGTTGCAGGTCTTCTTGCCTTTACCTGTGCATCCGGCACACGTCAGGCGTTTCGTTCCCTTACACTTAATACACATGACCTTGCCTGTGGTCTTGCACTTCGGACAGGGGACTTCGTAATTCTCTTCGGCAATAAATGGCTCCTGCCCGGTCCCACGGCAACGAGGACAGACCCTGACACGTGTGTATGGGTTGTTATCAAAGATGGCGACGACGTTCATGAGAGTGTTAGCAGTGCAACTGCCGCATGGACGAAAGCTTTGTACCTTCCGGGTCCTCTTCTCTGAGCCAGTTCCATCGCACGTGCCACAGTTGACTTTTCCTGTCGAATTGCAGCCACCACATCCAACATGCTTTGCACCTTGACAACGCTCGCATGTGGTTTGCCCTGACCGCTCGCATTCCGCACACCAGTGCATTTCCTGGGAGTCAGCGATGATTTTCTTTTCAGACGGACTGGGGCTTGGTAGTGGCGGGGGCGGCCAATCAAATTCCCATGCATTGGTATTTGATTCATTGCGTCTTAACTGAGGAATCTTCCAGCCTTTATAGGGAGCTTTCGCCCGGACAATTGAGCGAGATTCGTGGAAAACAGTGACATTGAACCGCGAGGAAACAGCATCCTCAACACGCTCCACCTTGGCTTGGGCCACTGCGTCCGTTTGACCATGATGCGGAAGTGCTGCAAAGTAGGCCTTCAGCGATTCGAGAAATCGTGCGGCGTCAGTTGGAGCAAATTCAACGAGGATCGCCTCGGAGCTCAAGGAGTTTGCAATATGAGCCAGCACCTCAGACACGGGCGTCCTAGAGTCGTCAGGAACCGATTGCTTGTTCGACATAGCGGTACTCAACTTCACATTGCACATCAATACTTACTCTACGCTGAGCCACACTGCACTAAAATTCCATGTCCATGTCCATGCCGAAGCCATCGTCAAGACCTGCGTCGTCATCGAAGCCTGCGTCGTCGCTTTGAAAGTCGTCTTCGTTTTCCAAACTGCTATCGAGCTCGCTGGAGAGTTCTGAGTCAACCTCGTCGTCACCCATCACGTCTTCTGGCACTTCAGCAAGCATCTCTCCAGTCATTTCCAGTCCGTCATCAGCTCCACCACCATCACTTTCTATGTTCTCTGAAGGAGCGAACGACGGGTCTTCGACAAATCGTTGATCAAACGTACCGTCCAGATCGGCATCAACTTCGAAGCTGTCGATCAGGCCATCTCCATCGTTGTCATGGGCCACGAAGTCGGCGACGCCATCTGAGTTTTGATCCAGCGGCATCAGATCGACAACTCCGTCCGCATTGGAATCTATTACCATGGCCGCATGGCTGTCGCCGTGACCAATATCGGAAGCTACAGTATTCCGATCGTAATCGTGTTCCCACCCTCCAGACATCGGGTGAAAGTCGGTGCCCCCATATTGGCCAGCATGAACCCTTTGATTTGCCAGTAGGTAACCGAAAGCTCCACCCAGAATCGCTGCTCCAGCCAACTTGGCCACGCTGCCGATACCAGTGGGTTCAGGACTGCGAACTGATGATTCTAAGCCAGCGAGTGAAGCCTGATCGTGTTGACGAGTAGCTGAACGATTCGCCGCTGCTGCTCGCGGTGGTGGCAGGATTGATTTCGACTTCTCAACGATACTGGTCCCGTGTTCGGTATCACGTGGCGATGCGCCGCCGGGAAACGCCTCGATTGCTGCCAGCAGTTGTTCGAGCAAGCGTCGCCCTTTGGCTTCAAACTGCTTTGCATCGATCTCGCCTCGCTGGACTTTTTCCTGAAGTTCTTCGAGTCTCTCGGTGACCAGTGTGTTTAACAGGGCTGCAATGGGATTGGAGAGAGGGTTCGGAACTGGAGGCTGAAGCTGTTGTGGTTGACGGGCCGGAGGCGTGAGTTTCTTCGGAGCAGTCAGCTGCCGGTTCGGCGACGCGGGCGCTACCTTTGTTGCGAAGAGCCCCGGAATGTCGCTGAGTTTTCGCCATGAAGATCCGTCGAGCGAAACGGATTCATGGGGCTGGACCTTCAAGTTCGCAGCCCAATACTTCAGCTCGGATTTGGTGATCGCCCAAATCTTTCCGTCAGAAAGCAGAATGAACAGTTCTGATGCAGGAACCGTCTTTGAACATTTCGGACACAAGACTGCTTTTGTTGCGGTTGTCTTTGAAACTGACAACACGGAAGCACACTCTGGGCACGACTTTCGAACCTTTTCACTCACGGGAAGATTCTCCATAAGACGAGTCTGCCGTTCAGAGGCAGACAATTTGACCGCAGAGTCTGAAAACGCCTACGAACCCAAATGGTTGTAAAACCCAGGAATCTGATGACCTTAAACTCTCTCATTTCTCTCGCTTGATTTCATCCGTCGGCACGGGAGAATCCTGGATTTTTGGCGGTAAACATTTCTTAGTTCCTCCAGCCAAGCCTCATCCTGTTGTCCTGCCTCTTCGGCGGGATGAACCAGCGTCAGCAGCAGATCAACGGTTCGGGAACGCTTGATCGAACTCTGTTCAATCAATTCGGCATGTTCGCCACTTGGGGTAGTCATTCCTCTCTCGATCGACCGAAAACCAGAAGAACTCCTTTTTGTGCATTCGTCATCAATGTCCGGTGGGTGTTTCTGACAATCCTGTCCGCCTTGTTTTCGCCGTGCCCGGCCGACTGAATTTGCAGTGTCCTGTTGCCTTTCAGAGAATGATCCGTCCAACTTCGTCTGAAAGTGCATCGCATCGTCGGGAATCAACGTCGTTCAGCTGCAGGATCTTTCATGGCCAACGCAGCCACACACTCCGGGCACACCATCAACAAATCACATCACGCCGCGTCGTCAGGCATTGCAACATGGTCAAAGGATACAGAGGGACCGCATTTCCGTGTGGCAGAATCTGCCGCTGGCAAAACGGATCGTGTAAGAGAATGTCCCTTCTGCGGTTCTCGAGGGGGGTAACAATCGGTGGGTGCAAAACAGGAAGGACTTTGGGAGTATGGCATCGCAAATCGAGTAGCTCACCCCCGAATCTCAAAGTGAGCATCACGAACGGCTGGCAGAAGATCTGCGTCATACCGGACTGCCTTATGGCCGGACTCAGTGCCGTCGATACGATACACGGCGAAACTGGCGGGCGAATCGGAAAACGCGTTCACCGCTGAAGTCACAAGTTCTTCGTTATGAGTTGTCGCGACAATCTGCACTTCATGTTTGTCTGAGAGTTTTCCGAGCAAAGTCCAGAGTTTCTCCATCACCGAATAGTGCAGTCCATTGTCGATTTCGTCAATTAACAGCAAGCCCTGACGGCAGCTTGTTATTTCGACGATGATCGAAAAGAACCTGACAAAGCCTTCGCCGCACGCAGCCAGTGGAATAAGTGATGGCAAACCAACGTCAACGTAGATTGCAGACCCTCCGAATTCAGAAAGCACTTCGACACGCTGAACACGTGGTTCAATGATCCGTAATGCCTCTTCGACCTCGTGCTGCTGCTTGATACGGACCAGATGACTGAATTGTCGAGCGTCCCGCTCCATAGTGGGGTACGATCGAGCTGAGAGAAAAGCCGGTCGGACAAAGTCATCGCGGTCTGTCGGCACCACATCCAGCGCCCGCCTTTCTGTATCGTATTTCGCTTTCGTCGTGAATTCACGGTCGTGTGCATCTGTGTAATGCAATCGCAGGCTTTCAATGGTCAATTCGTCATCAAACGAGGCTGTACCAGTACCTGTCTCCGGATTGGACGATTGCGAATTCAAAAGTGCTTCGATCCGCAGAATCCGGTCGGCATCCTCACTTGTTCGCCGTGCTCTGATATCAATCGGAATCGATGGATCCATCTGGTAGAATAACGGACGCCAAACGTTGTCCGGCAGCACATTTGAGGTGCGCTGCCCTCGTAATCCCGCGACCGTACTGGGCAGGGAGGGATTCGTGCCGCCGCACAACAGAAACAACGCCTCAAGCACTGACGTTTTGCCGGCATTGTTTTTCCCCAGCAGTAGGTTGATGCTCGTCAGGTCAGTGACCTGCAGATGTTCGATGCCGCGAAAGTGGTCGATTTGAATTGATTCATACATGATTGTTGTTTCTTAACTGACAGATCCTGAATCACACGCCTGCGTGGGACGGTCGTCGAAGCGAGCAGTCATCCTGTGGGCTTCAGCGACATTCGTCAAATCCCATCGCGAACGAAGCAGGTTTTCGCCGGCATCGTCAATGATTGAAACCCGGTAAACTGAGGTGATGACGTGGTTGTGCTGCTGCCACGGATCGTGGCCAGAGTTCGCCCGCAACACATCACTTTGAGCGACGCATCCATGGGGGCCGTTGCCAGAACCTTGATCGGTACAGGCAAGGTCGGCCCTGTCACGATGCTGCCTGCTTTGAATTGACGGGTGAGTTGTGACATGGAAGTTGGTGTGTACCGTATTGGGTCGCAATTCTGCACGACGTAAGACGTGACGAAGGTCGAACAACGACGTTGGCAGCCTTCTGCTCCAGAGTATATCGATGTTGTCGCAAGTGTGACCACTGAATGATCACTTTTCCATGCGAACGGGTGAACACCACAGCGTTTGCCTGAACAAAACGTCGTCGGGTGTGACACACTGCTGTCCGACCTCAGTTTGACGACACCCGGAAAATTCCAGGGAAAACGGTTACTTGATCCCGGTGGCTGCATCTGCATCCTTGAAGCGGGTTTGCGGTTTTCCATTGAACTGGCCACCGGCACACACCCCTGTCGTGGATGGCGACTGCGGCCCGCCTTTTCCGACTGCTCGAAACACCACCATTCTGCTGCGCAGCACGGCAACTGATCACAATTCCATCGGACTGAAGCTCCGCACGCGAAAATTGCCTGCGATGAGTCCATGGAAATAGCGTCACAGCCCATGAGCACCCACGCTGGTGACCTTCAATCTGCTGATTCTGGTGGCAAAGAGCGTCCTGTTCTCACACCAAACGTAAAATGCAGCGACCGCCAGGCACTCCCGCAGACAGTAGTCAACCACGGTCAACCTTGCGCCCGCGCACCGTCAAAGCCTTTCGCCCGACGCACGACGCCTGACAATGCCGTCAACGCTTCGCCCCACGAGGCAGCCTTCACAGAATTGGGTTGAAGGCAAACACCAACCTAATCAGTGTCAAGCCTATGGCAACATATGGTTGTTGGGCACGGCTAGTGATGTCATTCAGACTGATCGATCAATGCCTGCAAAAGAACAGAGATACGTTGCAATTGATCGTCAAGCGATCCAAGGATATTGAAGTAAGTGGCCAGCGCAATCAAGAAGCAACCAAAGGCAATCAAGGGATAAATATTTGCTCCGATGCCAAACAATAAGCCTACTACCCCCAAAATGGCCGTCTTGATTGAGCGGACCATGCGACTACGCTTTTTTATCCCGATCTCGCTGAGTTGCTCTAAGAGAGACTCTCGAGCTTTTTTTCGTCTTTCCTGATCCGCTTTACCAGCCACGAAGGTAAGTGGCAACCAGCGATCCTTACCAACTTCTGCGAACAGCCACTCACGCAGTAACCGGCCTTCTTCGAGTGCCGTAATCAAGTCGTCTGACGTCATCGGATCGCTATGCACATCCTCAGCAAATCGAACAACGAACCGTTCTTTGTAATTCATCCCACCACTACCTTTTGAAAAAAGACCCGAAAACCCCGGTCCTTCACCCGAATCCGTGTGAAGAAGTGTGCGTGAAAAGCTCTGCTCGGGTTCAGCAATCGGCTAGGCGAAGAAGGCCCGGGCCCTTCAAGTGAAGTCCAGCACACTGGCCTACCCTTGTACAGGGAGGAAAACACCTCGCGGGTCTGTCATGATCCAGTTGCAAACGTAAGTCCATGACCAGGCGCCCGCGAGATGCAACTGCAAACGATCCTGAACACGGTCCGGAAATTCAAGGGATACGTGTACGAAAACGTGACGTTGTCTCAGGATGGCAGGAAGCTTGACGTCCACATTCGTCCTCGAAAGGGTTCCTCTCCAACGTGTTCCGGGTGCGGGCGTAAAGGCCCCGTGTATGACCATCTTCCGAAAGCTCGGCGATTCGAATTCGTACAGTTGTGGAAAATTGCCGTGTTCTTTGTCTAAGTCATGTGTTGTGTCGATTGCCGCCACTGCAAGCGAATTGTGGTGGAGCGGGTTCCGTGCAGCGATGGCAAGCATCACACCACACTGACGCATCGCTGGTTTCTGGCCGAGTGGTGGCGGCGGTTGAGTTGAACGGAGACGGCAGCCGCTTTTCGCACGTCATGGCAAACAGTCTTCCGCAGTGTTCGATATGCCGTGATGTCGTGAGTGACATGTGAAGAAACTACCTCGACGTGGTTCAGGAGTTCGTGCCAAACGCTGTCCACGTGCTTGATCGCTTCCATGTGATGAAGAAGTTCAATGAGGCGTTGGATGAGATCCGTCGTGAAGAGACGCGTGAACTGCGAGTCGCAGGTTACGAGCCGGTGCTCAGGAAGGCTCGCTGTTGCCTTCTGAAACGGCCAGAGAATCTGACGGATCGTCAAACGACGTCATTTCGAGAAATTCTGAAGCACAACCTGAAGAGAGTGCGAGCATGGCTGTCACGGGAAGACTTCCAGCGGTTCTGGGAATACAGTTCTCCGGCGCGGGCAGGAAAGTTCCTTGACGAGTGGACAGATCGAACCATGCGGACGAGGCTGCAGCCATTGATGTCGGTGGCGGAGATGCTGCGACGTCACAAGCCACTTTTGCTGAATTGGTTCCGAGCCCGCGGGGAGTTTTCAGCAGGTTGTGTGGAGGGCATGAATGGCAAGGCGAAATTGACGATGAAAAAAGCCCGTGGATTCAATCCGTACAATGTGGCAGAAGTCGCACACCTGCATACACGTGGGAAGATGCCGACTCCGCAAGTCACCCACAGATTCCGGTGAAGAGGCAGAAATGGTATTAATGTCTCAGGAAGTGATAGGTGCTTGGCGGTGAAAATGATCTTAGTCGTCACGCTTGTATTCTCCATTCGTTGTAAAAACAAATATGCCAGACAGTGATTACGAGCAAAACAGAGTTCTAGCGATTATCAAAGGCTTTTGATGGCGCTAAGGTATTACCCATCTTCATGTGCCAGCTCGTAGATTCTTTTTGTGGCGTTTCGGGCGACTGAATACCAGCAAAATATAAAAAATACTGATGCAGTTGCGGCGAACAATGATGGAAAATGGACAAAACGGAGGTCCGCGAGCTTTGTTTCGCTTGCGTTCTGGGTGTTTATAATGTAGGTCTTCGCGAATCCTCGAATCCAGTCAAACGAAGCGATGAACTGGCAAATAACATAGCATGCCATGACTCTGCTTAACACACTTTCAGCTAGTAACTTCAGGGCAAGACGTCGCCCTGGCTTTGACTTGATTCCGGTTACTGCAAACGAGTTTATTTCGGTTATGAAGGTCCCGCTTTGTGATCTGAGTTTCGGGAGGCGAAAGAAGCATCTGTTTTCTATGAGCCTCGCGATGTTTACAGTGCTTTTGTCTGCAAAGAACCCCACAGTGTATGATAATGCTGTGAGTCCGATTGTGCTCAAGATGGGGTTTTCGTTAAACGCAGAAAGGGGCAGTTGGGTTGATGTGAGAAGTATAATAGCGCCTGGCAAAACACGGGCTTGGATATCGAAGCCGACTTCGGGAATGATGTCCAGAGCTTTTTCGACTACGCTATCAGCCATAAGTGCGCCATTAAATGAGGTTGTTCTAATAATGAATTCCGGTAGTTTTAAACGGTTTTTCGCCTAGGATCTTCGCTCATCATTTCCCTGGACGTTTCTTTCCCACCATTGAAAGTATTTAGTGGCGTCACTCCATTTCCCTCGCTGAAGGTTAAGTCGAGGTTCAGAAATCGCGATGACAACCGCTTCGAGTATATTCAGGGATGCTCGCACAGTTTCACTTAGCGTAGCGGTATCTTTTGAAATCACTCCATTCTTGGTAACCCATTGAGTTCCAAACCATGAAAAGCGGTCCCACCGCTCAGATAAATGGTCAGCGGTGTGAGCTTTGAGGCGACTAAACAGGCGATCTGCTCCAGCGCCAGTTTGTCCGATGTACACAAGTTCGTACTCAGCATAAAGTGCGTAGATTCCGCGTTGATTGCGAAAGTCGATCGGATGTGAGCGCTGGCTGGATCTAGCCGTTCCGAATAACCCGCCGGGAACATTTTGCTTTCCCCAGAAGACGCGGTCAAGCCGCCAGTGCAGGCCATAGGATCGAATCATGATTTTCGGCGTTCCGTAATGTACTTTCAATATCGAATCTGGTGCGACCAGAAACACTGAATGTGTACATCTTGTCGTTGTTGATGGCAGATTCAAGCCAAAAACATCTTTTACCTTCGTTCAATCATCTACTGTTGCGTGTCCCCAGCTGTCCACAAACGGTCAGCAGTCGCATCGGTGCGGCAGCAAAAAGACCCCTCGAAATCTTCGTAAACCTCGGCACATAAATGCTTTGGAACTCGAAAAAATCTTCAAAAAAGCGATTGTTGACTGTCTAAAACCCCGACACCGCAGTCCGGTTGCAGGGCTACGAGGTCGGCAACCACAGCGAGACAGCCAAACGTTTGTGGTTTTCCCGGAACGGTATGATGCCGTCCGACAGGCGTGCGAGACTTGCGAATCTGATTTCCTTTGCAACCTTGATGGATCCTCTCCCGGCCTCAGTCGGAGGCATGTCAGCGTAGGTCGAGAAATCTGGTGTCAATTGCCGCTGCACCCGATGACCAATGACGCAGACTTCTGACCAGGGCTAGTGCACTCTGGGGGCTTCACGTTGAGTTGATGGATTTGCGGCAGGCTCGCTGATCTGCTATGGCTTCCCCTGTCGGCTCGAGGATTCCGAGGGCGGGATGCACATGGCCAGTCGCGTGCAATTGGTGAAGTTTGAAGAATTGGTGGTGCGGTTGGAAGATCTGGAAGATCCACGTTCGGGGGTGAATCGGTGGCATCCACCTGTCAGCGTTGTTTCGACCAGCATATTGCAGTCCTTGCTGGCGCTGACGGACCGACTTCGATTCATCGCTGGGCCATGAACCTCGAAGATCAGTTGCGGCAGGTTCTGGACCTGCCAAGTGGTATTCCATCGCGTGACGTGATTCGACGAATCCTGTGTACCCTCCGACGAGGTGTTTTTCAGCAATGCTTCAGCGAGTGGATTAATCGTCTGATTGGAAACAGCGGCGGCAAATCACAGCGGCGTGTTGCTGTCGATGGAAATCTTCGCTGATCGATTAATCACCGGTAAATACTGTGCACTTCATTTCACGTCGAGCCTTTTTTCGGCGAGTCTGTTGACTGTTTCCGCAGACTTTCGGAGAGTGTGGTCTTCTGTTCTGGCGTGACTGTGTGAAAGCGTAATGGTGTCATGAATCAGACGTGCTGTCCGTCATGCGGTTTTGAATATGGGCGTGCGGTACCGAGTGTTCCGGGTCAAACTGCTCGGGTTGCTCAGGGATGTCCGCGTTGTGGGGCAGATGCCGCGTTATTTGCCGTCGATACGCTGGTGGCGGCTGGCAGCGGGTGTCAGCCCGCAGTGGATGCAGGCGATGTGCGTATTGCTGGCTACGAACTGATCGATGTGCTGGGTCGCGGTGGGATGGGTGTGGTGTATGAGGGGCGGCAGATTTCTCTGGGCCGTCGCGTGGCAGTCAAGTTCCTGATGCCGACACTGGCCGACAGCCCTGAGTTCGTGGAGCGTTTTCAACGTGAAGCTGCAGTGCTGGCTCGAGTGTCGCACCCGAATGTCGTGACCATCTACGAGCGAGGTACGACGGGAGCGGGTGTGTATTTCATAATGGAGTACGTTGAGGGGCCGGGTGGCGGTGCGCCTGTGGATCTTCGATCAGTGCTGCAAAGTCGTCGCCTGACTGAGGCTGAGGTGCTGCGTCTGGGCGTGCAGATTGTGAAGGCGCTTGGGTTCGCTCATCAGATGGGGATAGTGCACCGGGATGTCAAGCCGGGAAACGTCATGCTGGACCGTCATGGTCATGCGAAGGTGGCTGATTTCGGGATTGCTCTGCTGGAATCCGAGCTTCCGGGTGCTGAGGTAGCGGGGCCGAGTCAGCCGCTGGGAACTCTTGACTACATGGCTCCCGAGCAGCGGCTGAATTCTTCGCTGGTGGATGCTCGTGCTGATGTTTATTCAGTTGGCGTCATGCTGTATGAGATGCTGACGGGCATACTGCCGCGCGGCGCATGGCTTCGTCCCTCCGCCATGCAGCCCACATTGAATCCCCGCTGGGATGAATTGCTCAGGCAAATGCTGCAACCGGATGTGCGTCAGCGGGCGAAGGACCTGCACCATGTTGCTGAGCAGCTTGAGGCGATGCAACTGCAAAGTCTGCTGCCTGTGGTGGCGGGTGCTGACAGGGATTCTGCATTTGTGCTCCAGCCTGACCGGGGCGTGCCTGCCGAACTTTCCTGTGGCGATTGCGGTGCGGTGGTGCGAGCTGATGTGCGTTTTTGTCCGGTGTGCCGTTTGTCGCAGTGGTTGGAGTGTCCCGGGTGTCAGTTGCAGCTGCACTCAAGGTTACATTTTTGTACGGCCTGCGGCACCAGTATTCACAGTTATCGGGTACAGCAGAAGTATTCTGCAGAAGCTCGCAAAAGTCTGGATCTGGCCCGTGATCAGGGGCAGTCACTGGCTGCTCGCTGTCGGCACGCTCAGCAGGCGGGACTGGCGGCTGTGCGCGCTGTGAAGCATGCTGACGGACATGAGGAAGCCGCTGCGCTGCTGCAGTCGATTAACCTGTATCAGATCGGGTTATTGCGACAGGCGGTGTCGGAGGCGGTCAGGGCTCGCAAGCTGGGGGCAGCCTGCAGTCTGCTTGAGCAGATACAGCAGATTGCGGCAGCGGAGGCTGATGTTGTTTCGCAACTGGTGACCCTGCGCAGGTATCTGGGTGATCGCCTGGTTCGTGCTGAGCGATTGTTTTCGCGGGGGCGATTTGCAGGTGCGATTCGAGTGCTCGAAAAACTGGCGCAGCAGTTTCCTGAAGAAGCGGTCGTGCGCGAGCGACTGGAGAGCTGTGTGCGACGACGGCGAGAGACTGAAGAGGTCGTGTACACGCTGATCCCGCAGCTGCAGGCGCAGAAACGCTGGTATGCTGTGCGGCGTGAGCTGATCGAACTGCACAGGAGCGGAATTCAGATTGGCGGTCTGTCAGAAACCTGGGGGCTGGTGCGTAAGGAATTCGCTGGAATTGAGCAGGATCTGCGGGCAGCTCGGTCAGCTTTGGCAGGCAAGCGAGTCCGGGAGGCTCGACAGCGGACTGACAAGGTTCTGTATCACGTGGCGGATCATCCCGTAGCGCTGCGTGTAAGGGACAGTATTCAGGCGGTTGACGTGCAGGCTCAGGAGTTGAATCAGCGGCTACGTAATTCGGCCAGCTCAGCAGATTTCTTTTCGGCAGCGGCGACGGTCAGCGCGGCAGGCCGGTTGGTCCGCGCACTGTTGTTGCAGGATCTGGTGCGTCAGCTCAGGCGGGCCTGTCAGCGTGCGGACAATTACCTGCGTCTGCTGGTTTGGCTGGTGACAGGTTTCGCGGTGTTGTTTCCGGTGGTGTGGATTCAGCAGACGCTGCTGAGCGGCCTTGCGTTTTTTTTGCCGGCAGCCAAGAACGAAGGGGCGACGTGGTGGGCGAGTGCGTTTCGGGAGAGCTCTGCTCAAGGGGTGTTCGCGGTGACGGCGATAGTGGCAGTGGCGTCTGTCCGAGTGGTGGTGCGGCGACCGGTTTCGCTGGCCAGTCTGGCCACCTGGGCGATACTGGGTCTGGAAGTACTTGTTACGTATCAATTTTGTCGGCTGATGCTGGCGGATCTGATTCCCGAGACCGGGGCAGCCGATTATCTGGCGCGACTGAGCCTTGGGATCGGGGCGGGAGCTGTTTTTGGGCTGGCATCGCAGGATCTGGTGCAGCCAGTGCGTGGCCGGTTTCTGGCGGGAGCGTCTTCCGGGCTGCTGGCTGCGGTGATACTCGAGTTGTCACGGTGGTCCGTCGTGGACTATACGAGATTTGTGCTGCCGGGTATCTGGCTGGGGGGCCTGCTGTTCATGGGCGGCTGGCTACGGCGTCTGCGAAGCATTGCCGGGGTTTTGTCTGGCAGTGGTCTGTGTGGAGTTTTGGTGGCCGGGATAGCTCGCAAGGAGCTGCCCTGGACGGAGTTCCAAAAAGATCTGACGGGGGCGCTGCTGCTGGCAGTTTGTGTGGTGCTGGTTTCGCAGAATCGTCGCGTTCCATTTCTACTCTGCTGTTGCGGTCTGGCATGGGTTTTGGTGCAGGTTTGTGATGAACTGACGGAGACGGGGTGTGTTCTGTCAATGTGGCTGATGTTGAACCTGGCGTTGTTTGCAGACCGTCGGCATGATTTGGATTTCAGGCTGTTTCTGCGGGATCGGCTTCGGGCGAGGAAAATTCTCAGCGTGCCGGCAGGAAAGTCCGGGAGCGACAGTGGGGGGAGGGGGTAGAATGTCGGACGTGCATGTGCGAGTGTTGTATCCGGCGCTGCTGGAGCTGGCGACAAAGGAGCTGCATTCTATGAATGCGGCGACTGTGTATGCTGCCGGTCGCAGTCAGTTGGCCGATTTGCCGCTTCTGGATGTGCGGTGTTCGCGCAATCAGTTTCAACTGATTCGTCATGGCACCGGTTACATGGTGCAGGGGCTGTCAGAGAACTGTCCGACGCTGTATAACGGGGGTGTGCTCACAGTTCTGCAGGAGCTTCAGCATGGAGACATGCTGCAGGCGGGTTCAATGCAGTTTGTGTATCTTGAGCGCGAGGATACTGGGGCCGGTCGTCTGCGTGCGCTGCATCGGCTGGAGTCTGCGGCAACTCAGCATGGTAGTGAGTCGGCGGCGGACAGTCGTGATCGCACTGTTTTTGCGGGCAGTGGGGCTGTCGCTGAGACGCTGGATTCCAGCCACCACGTGACTCTGGCGGGGCACATGCTGATTGGGCGTGACCGGGATCGTGTGCAGTTGCATCTGGGGCATAGCCAGATTTCGCGACTGCATGCTCAAATCACGGTTCGCGACAGGTGGGTGGAGCTGGCGGATCTGAACAGTGCGAACGGCACGTTTGTCAATGGGCTGCGGCTGCTGAAGCCCATCCGACTGCGTGAGGGTGACCGGATCCACATCGGGCCTTATTCGCTGGTGTTCAACGGGCGTGAACTGCGTTCGGACTCGCGGCAGAACAACGTGGATCTTCGTTGTCGTGATGTGACGCGCGTTGTGCGAACGCGGGACACTGGTAAGCCAATGATGATTCTGGATCGTATCAGTCTGGTGATCCAGCCTCGAGAATTTGTCTGCCTGCTGGGTCCCAGCGGTTCCGGCAAGTCGACGTTGCTTGGTGCGTTGAGTGCCCGTGTGCCGGCCGACGAAGGGTGGGTGACTCTGAATGGTGAGGATCTTTATGCAAACTTCGAGGCTTTGAAGCAGGACATTGCTGTGGTGCCTCAGCGGGATGTAATGCATGAGTTGTTGCGGTTACGTGAGGCGCTGACCTGGACAGCTCGATTGAGGTTGCCGCCCGACACAACGTCAGCAGAGACGGCGGGGGCTGTGGATGAGATGCTGCGGACAGTTGGACTGGAGTTGCGTGCAGAGACTCGAATCTGCGACCTCAGTGGCGGGCAGTTGAAGCGTGCATGCGTTGCGAATGAGATTGTGCATCGACCCAGTCTGTTATTTCTTGATGAGGCGACATCGGGTCTTGATGAGCAGACGGACGCGGAGATGATGCGACTGTTCCGGAGGATTGCGGATGGCGGCAAGACGGTCGTCTGCGTGACTCACAATCTGGCGAATGTGGAGGAGACATGTCACCGGGTAGTGGTCCTCGCTGAGGGGGGAAAGATGGCATTTGTCGGGACTCCCGCAGAAACTCGGCAGTATTTCCGAGTGGACAAGTTGGGGGCAATCTATGAGGTACTGAAGACGAAGACTCCTGAGGAGTGGCGTGATCAGTTTCAGCGTACCAAAGAATACCTGCGAGTGAGGGACGGAGGATCGCCGCAGCAGATGCCGACGGCGATGTCGTTGGGCGCGCCGCAGGCTGCGCCGAAGTCGGAATTACTGCTGAGGGTTGTGTGGCAGGCCGTTCTGCTGTCGAGGCGTTATCTGCAGATTCTGTGGTCGGATTGGCGGGCTCTGTTGATGATGCTGGGGCAATGTTTGCTGGTGGCGGTTCTTCTGGTGACGATGTTCGGCGATGTTTCGACCGAAGAGTTACCGCACCGAGCGAGTAAGTCAGCATCGATCATGTTTTTGCTGGCTATTTCTTCGGTGTGGTTTGGCTGCAACAATGCAGCGCGAGAGATAGTCAAGGAAATGGCAATTTTTGTGCGCGAGCGGGATGTGAATCTGCAGACGACCGCCTACGTCATTTCGAAGTTTGTGGTGCTGTGCGGGATCAGTTTTCTGCAGGTGTTTTTGTTGTGTCTGATCAGTGGCTGGGGAACGAATGTGGGGCTGGGTACTGCCGCTGTGGGGATGCTTTGCTGTCTGGCGGTTGCAGGTACGACTGGCGGTTTGTTGATATCAGCCATTTCGAATACATCGGATATGGCAATTGCGACTGTGCCGCTGGTGCTGGTGCCGCAGATTGTGTTGTCGGGAGCGATAGCGAAGGTTGACGGTTTTGCAGAATGGCTGGCTCAGAGCGGGATCGTGTTGTATTGGGGATATGGCGGGTTGATTTCGTGTTTTCCTTCGGAACTGTCGGAGTTGCTGGGGTATTCGGATTGGAGTTACTGGGGGCCTTTGGTTGTGGTTGTACTGCACTGTGTGGGGTGTTTGCTGGCGACGAATGTCGTGCTGGTGGCCTCGGGGCGTCGGAATGCGGCATTGGAAAGCCGGGTGTTGTGGCTGTGGCGCAACGTCTCCGCATTGTTTCGTCAATAGGTTGTGAATTTGGCTGATCTGACGGGAATCTGAAAATCCGGAGCGTTGTATGTGGCTGATCTTATGTGCTGCGTTGTGTCTGCAGTCTGAGCCTGCGGCCGGGGATGGAAGTGGAGTTACTGAGGATAAGTCGCTGACGGACATCACTGGTCAGTTCGAGTTGGATTTGCAGGCTGCTGAAAAGGAGCATGCAGAGCGCAGGGGAATGTTGTTTGCATCGGCGGTTGGTGAGTTGGCAAAAATCCAGAAAGACCTGACTCGCGGGATGATGTTTGACGACGCGCTGCGGGTGCGGATGATCGCGGAACGTTTACAGGCTGCGACAACTCCGGATGATCAACTGACGCTGGTGATGGAACTGCTGCTTGAGGCACCGGAGCCCGTCACTGAGGTGTTGAAAAAATGGGTGCATGACGATGCGGAAATCCGAATGGAGCTGAAGTCGGCTGTGGCAGTACTGGCTGCCGACTGCCTCGATCGTCTGCGGAAACTGCTGGAGACCACTTCTGCCGAAGGTGATCTGGATGCCTGCCTCGAGATCAGGACTCGGATGGAAGAGCTGCAGGCAGCGTATCAACCGGATACCGGCCTGCCGTTGGAGTTTCCTGTGACGGAAGACGGGATGGCAAAACTGAAGAGCCAGTTGCTGGAGTCCAGTCGCCAGCGGATCGCTGTGCGTCTGGATGAACTGGGTGTGCAACTGGCTTCACTGAAGTTCAAAAATTCAGCGGATCGTCGATTGATGGCTGGATTGGTCGCGAAGGTGACGAAGGAGCGTGATCTGGACGAAAAGGTGAAGCTGCTGCGAAGGATGGTGGAGGAACCGTCCGTCGGTCAGGCCACCGTCCGCAGTGCGCTGACAGACGTTGACAATGAGTTGATGGCAAATTCGCAGGAGCTGACAAGACTGGAACAGCGATTGAAGACCATGCGGAATGAGGAGTTGGTGACGGCTGTAGCAGATTGGCGGATCGAGGATGCTGTCGCCTGCTACAGAAGACTGCAACAGGCTGAGCCGAATGGGTTCCCTGTGAAGTGTGCTCCGGAAATCCCGCTGGATCTGCCTGAACTGGATCCCGAATGTGCTCGAATCATGGATCATTTTGAAGCTGCGCGGCAGGTGGAAGAGCGGCTGTTTATGGAACGCCTGCAGCCGGGGATTGAGGAATTGAAACGCAGACTGCAGGCAGCCCGCGCCGCACTGCCTGGCGAGGCGAAGCAGTTTCAGGAGGCGGTCGTGCGGTGCCGCACGTGGCTGGATTCCCCCGCTGCGGACTCGCTGGAAGAATTTCGATTGATTCCGGCCACAACGGACCTGCCGGAATCGGTGGAGGCCGGGGCGTTTGCCGAGGCGGCTGAGATTTTGCTGGATGAGCGACATGAGAAACGGAGGGCAGGTTTGTCCGGATTGCAGCAGCAGTTGCAGCCCGCAGTGGCGCGGCTGGCAGCGGCCGGCGACCTGCCGGCGTGTGTGGCAGTGTTTGTCCATTTGCGATGGCTGGGGCGACGGTTCGATCCGCAGCCAGCCCGCCTGTCACGAGTTCCCTGGGAGGCCGCAGCGACGGCGGTCACTGTACTGGATGCGGCCGGGAAACACGTGCGGTTGCGTCACGCGGGCGTCAATCGTTCCTTCTGGCATGCGCGGCGACTGCTGCGGCTTGAGGGTGAACCGGCCCTTGCGGTGGAACCGTCCGCTGGGAACGATGGCTGGCGGACGGCCGATCGTTTTCTGCCGGGGCCGTTGATCGGCCGTTTGTCAGAAGTTGAGCCCGGGATGCGTGTCTTCTGGCTGCGAGGGAATCTTTGGGAACTGGTGACGGTGAATGAGCGGCTTGGGGATGACGTGTCAGTGCAATCGGAGCAGGATGGAAAATCACGCACCGACCGGATTGGGTGGCGAGGGCTCTACCGGTTGGCGTGGTGACATCTCGGAAACCGGGGCGTCGAGTTGGGCGGTTTTCAGTTTTCAGTTTTCAGTTGTCAGTGGTCAGTGGTCAGTTTTCAGTTTTCAGTTGTCAGTGGTCAGTGGTCAGTGGTCAGTGGTCAGTTGTCAGTTGTCAGT
>Ga0255095_1000422_pt1 | contig 21949 bp, 22 predicted proteins | sample Colum_Law_RepC_8_2_FD_188435 | JGI IMG/M metagenome (GOLD analysis project Ga0255095, IMG submission 188435) | Freshwater microbial communities from Columbia River, Oregon, United States - Colum_Law_RepC_8d | ecosystem: Environmental > Aquatic > Freshwater > River | place: USA: Oregon...
GTGTGCGGGGGTGGGGGCTCAGGGGGTGAGCTTGAGAAAGGACAAGCCTGGAAATTCAGTGCCACGGATATGTTGAGAGAATGGCTTCTGCCCGCGAGGCGAGGAGCTCGTGAGACAGACCAGATTCAGTGAAACACAGATGGTCGCGATCCTTAGGGACGCTGACCGAGGGTCGGTTGCCGAGGCGGCACGACAGCACAAGATCAGCGAGCAGACGATCTACATCTGGCGAAAGCGGTTTGGCTTGCTCGACGCCAACGACGTCAAACGTCTTCGCAAGCTTGAGTCCGAGAACGCACGTCTGAAGCGCATGTTGGCTGAGCGCGAGATGGCGATCGACACGCTCAAGGAGATCAACCGCCGAAAGTGGTGAGCTCGCAGGTGCGTCGAGCGCAGGTGGCCTTTGCGGTTGAACGAGGTCATTCGCAGCGACCTGCGTGCGAGCTGATGAAAATTTCCAGAACGGCATTGGGCTATCAGGCAACGGGGCCAGTCCGTGACGCGCCAGTGATGGACGTGTCAGAAATTCCGTGTGCAAGGCGGTTTTCAGGAACGTGAGGCGGTGAAGCGCTCGCCGTACAGGATGGCGAATTGATTCATCGCGATTTTCCACTCCCGGGTCGATCTTATTGACTTACTCATCACGTTGCGCAGCGCCAGCCAAAATAGCTTGATCGCAGCATCATCGTTGGGGAAGTGTCCCCGCGTCTTGATAATCTTTCTGAGCTGCATGTGCAGGCTCTCAATGACGTTGGTCGTGTAGATCACCCGGCGCACCTAGGGCGGGAACACGAAGAACGGGATCACGTGGTCCCAAGCGCGCCGCCAGGACTGCTCGATCGTTGGGTACTTCACACCCCATGGGCCTGTGGCGAACGCATCGAGCTCGGCCATCGCCGCCGTGTCGCTGGCGGCCGTGTATACGGGCCTGAGGGCTGCGGCCACGGCCTTGCGATCCTTCCAGCTCGCGTAGTCCAGGCTGTTTCGGATCAGGTGCACGATGCAGGTCTGCACCGTCTTAGCCGGGAAGGCTCCCTCGATCGCCCCGGCCAGCCCCTTGAGGCCGTCGACGACCGCGATCAGAATGTCGCCGCAGCCGCGGGTCTTGAGGTCGTTGAAGACCTTGAGCCAGAACTTGGCGCCCTCGGTCTGCTCGATCCAGACCCCCAGTACGTCGCGGGTGCCGTCGGGCAGCACACCAAGCGCCAGATACACGGCCTTGTTTCGAACCACGGCGTCGTCGCGGATCTTGACCCGCAGCGCGTCGAAGAAAACCACCGGATACATCGCCTCCAGAGGACGGCCTTGCCAAGCCACGACCTCGGCCATCACCTCATCGGTGACCTTGCTGATGAACTCTGGAGAGACCTCGGTACCGTACATCTCCTGCAAGTAGCCCTGGATCTCGCGCACCGTCATGCCGCGGGCACACATCGCCACGATCTTCTGGTCAAAGTCAGTGAAGCGGCGCTCGTGCTTGCCGATGATCTGCGGCTCAAAGCTGCCGGCGCGGTCGCGCGGCACGTCGATGCGCACCGGCCCGTCGTCGGTCAGGACGGTCTTGGGGCTGGCGCCGTTGCGGTGGTTGGGCTGCCCATCGGGCCGAGGCTGACCAGGGCCGTAGCCCAGGTGCTCGGTCATCTCCGCGCTCATCGCGCGCTCGATGACGGCCTTCTTCAGAGATCTGAACATCGTCTCCAGGTCGCCCTGGGTCATTGGCCCGCTGACCAACTTGTCCAGCAGTTCCTTGGGGATGTTCAGTTCAGGGGTGCTCGCCGGCGGCGCCGGCTTCTTCGGTCTCGGCAAACTGACTCCTTGCAGTCATGGTATGCCTCACACACAAAAATTCAGACAGGCTCCCAGTGATCGATGCGATGAGACGCCTGGCCAGGCAGTACCCTCGGTTCGGTTACCGGCGATTCCAAATCTTTCTCAAGCGCGAGGGCCATGAGATGAGCTGGGAGCGCGCCCATCGGTTATGGAAAGCGGCAGGCTTGCAGTTGCCGCAGAAACGGCCTAGGCAAGCCATAGCAGAACGGTACCGACGAGAGCTTTAACGGGCGATTGCGCGATGAGTGTCTAAGCAAGGAGTGGTTCCGATCGCGGCACTAGGCTCGTTTCGTGATCGAGAACTGGTGCAGCCATTACAACGAGACTCGCCTGCATTCGAGCCTGCAGTACATGGCCCCTTTAGAATTACATCAGCAGCACGCCACATCCACCAACCTAGGAGCCGTTCTCAAATAACTCTTGGCTCTAAAAACACCGGGCAGGTCACTGATCGTACAGGCGCTACCACCCAAGGCATTTCCAATGGTCCGAAGGCTCATCCCTTGCAGCCACATAGCCGCAAATACAACACACTCTTCGGCTTGCATCTGCTGAGATCTTCTAGTCGTCCTCTCACCTTACCAAACAGGCAAGGTTTTGCAATTCGCCTTTTTAAACCGAAAGGCATTAAAATAAAAACCAAAATTAATCACGATCAATAGATCCAGGGGAGAGGCGGACTAAAATCCTGGAGAGCTCCGATTTAAGAAACTCAGTAGAGTCTAGGCAGATACCCAACTCCTCATAGCTCTCATCAAAACTAAAATCAGATATAAATATATAACGGCCACACGCTTGCATTTTTTTATGAACCTGAGCCCCGAAAAAATCCTCTGCGGGAATCATAGAATGCGAGACAAATATAACAAATATAAAATTATTAGGAAATGAATTTTTAGAGAAGAACTCCAGCTGGTCACTAAAATCAGAAAGCGGCCTCACAATCAAAGATGTAACATCCTCGCACGCCATGCCAGCAAAGCTAAAAATAAAACTCCAGTCCTCACAAAATAGATGCAGCTCCAGCGCGGCAGTCGACAATAAATCATCTTTATAATCACGACCCAAAAAAAAGAATGGCAGCCCAATGGAAACACGGCAGAGCCAAAAATTGCCTGCAAACAGCCTTGACTTTATTTTAAATCCAGGCAAAATGGAACCTGCCCCCTTAATAAATTCACCACCAAGACCCAGACCCATACCCAAACGCAAGTCTAATGATTTAAAGTCGACATCTTTTTCATTTCTAGGATCGACGACCTTATTGAGAAAAATTATCGAAATCATTCTCGATCGAGCAACTAAGCAAATCTTTACGCCAAAAGGCCCCGCCTCGCTATGTCTTAGGCCATTCTCTACTATATTCCTAAACACCCTCACGAGATAATGTGGATCAGTGAAAACAACACCATTTAAGCAACCTCCAGAAAAATCAATAGAAATCCTGTCCTTTGAACTCGGATCAAGATCGGCAATTTGTTCTAGGGCCCAAGACAACACGTCTCCCAAGCTTATCCAACGGTACCTCAATCGAGCCGACCTCAAATCTAACATCGACCTCGCCGCGATGGAACCAATTATTATCTCCACATCCCTAATATTAGCCCTCAGTTTTTCTATATCATTGAAGGCGCACAAACCCTCATTCCCTTCCTTGATGATGGCACTCACCTGATTTAGAGCTAAATTTGCGCTATATAGCGGTTGATAAACTTCATGCGCAATTGTCGAGACCCATCGCTTGTGATCTGTGAGCGCTTTATCGAACCCTGCCCGGGTTGCGCCTAACCTACTCCAATTTTGTTTCAATTGAATTTTTGTCATCGCTTCACTACGATCTCTCACAACAGAACTTTTGCAGATATAGCACCCAACAAAATTTGCGGCAGTGAGATACATAGCCGAATTAAGCACCCCGCTAGAGTCAAGTATAAACAAGGAAAAGATAGCAATTAAACTAGCCAGTGCCCCTAGACCCAAACCAATCCGGGGATGCAATCCGAGCATCCCATAATGCAGAAACAACCCCAGAATCATCGATACAGTCATTCGATGCGAAATGGCGTTACCATCAGACAGGAAGAGCAGAGAGAAAACTGGAACAGAAACAAGAAAAACAAAACTTGAAAGTGCCACTACCGCTACCGAAACCACCTCAACCCGAAATGTATTTATATAAAATAGGATCGAATAACCCACAAACGAAAATCCGATTACAAGACGAACCAAATCCGCATAATCAAAATGCGAAGCAAGATAAGACACCAGTGCAATTGCGGCATACAGAACTCCTGCCACAATCCCTGAAATCATCGCGGGAGCCCGAACTTTCTCCGCCGACATAACTCCAAACTGACTTCGAAAAGACATAGTGCGAGGCAATTTTAACATGCAAGTATATCCGTCTGTTTTTTTTGTCACCAAAGAGCTTCTGTCCATCACAGGCTCTGGATTTTCAGCCCAAAGAGCCGAAGCTTCCAAAAACCTAATACAAAAAACGTTCCAGACAATTGATCTTATTTCAATCAAATTCTATGACACAGTTCTTCATAGTATCGATAGCGATCTTTTTAATTCTGAAAATTTTGATACCTTTTCGGACGCAGCCATCTACGTCATCGAAAAAATGTCCCACGGCTTCAATCGCCTGGGCAAGGCTCATGGCAAGGGCTTTTTCAATTACGACACCGATCCGCCCACCCTGTGGTCGGGCCTGAAGGTCTTTGAAAAGCGCAGCTTCAATATCCCCGAGCAAGACATCACCGATCGCCTGACCTTTGCTGCCGTGATCGGGGCCCTTCAAACCACCGAAGAAGAAGCCGCCAGCATCGATCCCGAGATCAAGGCCCTCATCCCACCCGGTTTGCCCCTGTCGCGTCAAGAAGCCTTAAGTTGGATTGACAACTACGGCGAAGCACGCTTTGCCACCCGCATGGCCGAGCTCGCCGCGGCCTACGGCAAGCGCTTTGCCGACCCCCGTAGCGCCCCACCCAGCGCCGCATAGGCAATCAAAGGCACGCCACCGGCGCCCGCTCGGCGCCCCTCTCGGCCCTCCCTGGCGCCCTAACAACGCCGTTTGAGGCATCCTTCAGGCTTTACACGCCGGTGTGCAGCGCAAGCGGCCGTGGGGCTACTTCAGCCCTTCGGCCTTTGCGTTTCACTGCACAGGCTTCACATCACTCGGAGACCCCCTCATGCACGCCCTTCGCCGCGACAAGCTCCTTCATGGCTGGCGCGATCCGGTCGCGCCTCGCCCTGCCGCCACCCTGCTGCTCGTGCGCGACAGCAACGACGGCCTTCAGGTGCTCATGACCCAGCGCTCGCCCACCGCGAGCTTTGCGCCCGGCGTGTTTGTCTTTCCGGGCGGGCAATTGGATGCCGCCGACATCGCCCCCTCGGCCCTGGCCGTGAGCCGCACCCTGCCCCATCAAGACTCGCCCTATCTGCACCACGCCCATGCCGCACTGCGTGAGGCCTTTGAAGAGCTCGGCATTCTGGTGGCCCACCCCAAGGGGCAAGACACCTGGGTAGATCCGGCCCATGCCCTCGCGCTCAACCGCTCGCAAGACGCCGACTTTTATGGTCAGCTCGCCGTCGCCGGCCTGGAGCTTGCCACCCACCGCACCGGCTGGTGGGCCCAATGGACGACCGATCCCGATCTGCCCCGACGCTTTCAGGTGCGCTTTTTGGTTGCGCCCATGCCGCATGGCCAGGAGGCCGTGGCCGATGGGGCCGAGCAGTTCGAGCCGCGCTGGGTCAACCCAGGAGAGGCCCTGCAGGCCCACGAGGCGGGCGACTTCAAGATGATCTTTCCCACCATCCGCACCCTGCGCCAGCTGCAGCGCTTTGGGCGCGCCGAGCAGGTGATCGACTCGGCGCAAGACCATGGCCGGGTGTATGTGTCGTTTCCGCGCGGCGGGCTCGTCAAGGGCAAGGAGAGCCGCTACACCGAAGACGAAATGCAGTACGGCGAGGTGGAGATGGTCTCGCCCGATGGCAAGCTCGTGCACACGCTGGATTGGCGCACCGATCAGGTGGTGCCCCTGCGCAAGAACGTGGCACGGCTCACCTGCCCCAACCCCGGCATGATGACCGGCCCCGGCACCAACACCTACATCGTGGGCGAGGCCGGCCAGGGCTTTGTGGTGATCGACCCGGGCCCCGAAGACGTGGGCCACATCGAGCGCATTGCGGCCTTTGTGGGCAATGAGCTGCAGGCCATTGTCTGCACCCACTCCCACCCCGATCACTCGCCCGGTGCGCCCCTGCTCAAGCGCCTGTGCGGTGGCACTGCCCCCATTCTGGGCCTGAGCTCCAAGCCCACCGCCAACGAACAATCCCAGTTCGTGGCCGAGCACGAGCTCGCCGACGAAGAGCGCATCCGCGTGGGCGACTCCACCCTGCGCGTGATTCATACCCCGGGCCATGCCGCCAACCACCTGTGCCTGGTGCTTGAAGAAGACCACCTGCTCTTCTCGGGCGACCATGTGCTCAATGGCTCCACCACAGTGGTCAATCCGCCCGATGGCGATATGTATGCCTACCTGGCCTCGCTCGATCGCCTGTGCCAGCAGCCGGTGGACTTCATCCTGCCCGCCCACGGCCATGTGCTGGGCCCGGCCATCACAGCCATGAAAAAGCTGATCGCGCACCGCATGGGCCGCGAAGCCAAGGTGATTGCAGCCCTGCAAAAAACCGGCGGCGGCACGCTCGATACCCTCGTGCCCCATGCCTACGACGATGTCGATCGCGCGCTCTATCCGGTGGCCAAGCGCTCGCTGCAGGCCCATCTGGACAAGCTCGTGATCGATGCAAAGGCGACAGTTGCACAGGGGCACTACGCGCTCAGCTGAAGCCCTCAAGCAGACTGGCGACATGAAGATCCTCCGTCGCCTTTCTGTTTGTCTTACCTCGGTGGCCATCGTTTCGTCGATGGCCGTGCAAGCCTCGGTGGCCGTCTGTTTGGCGGTCACGCTGATGGCAGCGCTCCTGCCCATTTCTGCTGCCCACGCGCAAAGCACGGCTGCCGCCAAGCCCTACGGCTCGGCCGGACCATCGGCCGCAGCCACGGCACCCACGGCAGCCACCCCGGTCGCCTGCCCGCCCCTGCTCAATCACACCCTGCCTCGCCTGCAGGACGAAGCGCCCCAATCCCTGTGCCAGTACGCAGGCAAGGTGGTGCTGGTGGTGAATACCGCGAGCTACTGCGGCTTTACCGGGCAGTTCAAGGATCTGGAGGCGCTCAACGCCAAGTACGCCGCGCGCGGCCTGGTGGTGCTGGGCTTTCCGTCGAATGACTTTCGACAGGAAGATGCCGACGCCAAAAAGACCGCCGATGTGTGCTTCAACACCTATGGCGTGAAGTTTCCGATGTTCACCACCACGCCGGTGCGCGGCACCGACGCGCATCCGCTCTTTGCATCGCTCACCAAGGCCACCGGCAGCGCCCCGAGCTGGAACTTCAACAAGTACCTGATCGGCCGCGACGGCAAGGCCCTGGCGCACTTCGGCAGCCTTGCGTCCCCGGGCAGCGGCAGCATGACCAAGGCGATCGAGGCGGCATTGGCCAGTCGATAGACTGGGCACGATCGAGGCAGCGCTGGCAGGCCAATAGCCCTGCAGGTGAGGTGGTATTCTGCCCGGCACCTCGCACTGCACGGATCAATCCGCCATGCGCTCAAACCACACTTCAAGCCACCTGCTCCGCCGCCTGCTGCTGCTCGCCACCCTGCTGGGCTTGAGCGGCCCTTCCCTGGCTCAGGACACCCGCAAGCCAATCACCGTGCCCAAGGTGATCAAGGTGGCGGTGAGCCCCACCTCGCCGCCCATGGTGTTCGAGTCGGGCGGCAAGATCGTGGGCGCCGACCTCGAGCTCTTTGAGGGCTACTGCAAGCTGCGCGGCTGCACGCTCGAGATCACCGGCTACGACTGGCAGGGCATGCTGGGTGCGGTGATCAGCGGGCGCGCCGATGTGGCCTTCTCAGGCATCTCCATCACCGACAAGCGCAAGGAGGTCATGGACTTCTCCGAGCCCTACTACGACAACGCCTGGCACCTGGTGAGCCTGTCCAAAAAGGACATCAAGCTGCCCGACCTCAAGCCGCTCAAGCAATACTCGCTCGGCTATCCGCGCGGCATGGCCTATGCCGATCTGATCAGAACCGAGCTCGAGCCCAAGGGCCTGTACTCGCTCTCCAAGGTCAAGCTCTATCCCACCTACAACGAGGTGGTGGCTGATCTGCAAAACGGCAACCTCGATCTGGCCTTCATTGAAGAGCCGGTCTTTGCCGACTTCAAGTTCAAGCGCAAGCTGCCCATCGAGAGCCGCTATGTGTTCACCGGCTTTGACAAGCTGGGATTTGCCTTTCGCAAGGGCTCGCCCCTGCGCGATGACTTCAACCGCTATCTCGCCGAACTCGGCCCCGCCAAGGTCAAGGCCACGCTCGACCAGTGGATGCGCTGATCCGGGGGGTTGTTGACACCCTGCTCGTCACGCTGAGCTGCTCGGCAGCGGGCTTTGCGCTCGGCCTGCTGATCGCCTGTGCCCGCCGGCTTGCGCCGCGCGGGCTGGTGGCGGTGCTTGCGATCTACACCTATGTGTTTCGGGCGGTGCCGGTGCTGGTGCTGCTCTTCATCGTGTTTTTCGGACTGCCGCCGCTCGGGCTGCAGGTGCCCCCTTTGCTGGCCATGGTGCTGAGTCTGGGCGTGGTGGCCTCGGCCTATCTGGCCGAAGTCTTTCGGGGGGCCTTTCAGGCGATTGACCCCGACGAAATCCTGGCAGCGCAGGCCACAGGCTTGAGCCGCCTGCAGACGCTCATTCACATCGAGTTGCCCCAGATGCTGCGCTTTGCGGTTCCGGGCATGGTCAATGAGTTCACGACCATCCTCAAGTACTCGCCCTTTGCCTCCATGGTGGGCATTGCCGAGATCACCCGCCAGGCCATGAACCTCACGGCCACCACCCTGCGCGGGCTCGAGATCTACCTGGCGGTGGGCCTGCTCTACTTCACCATCTACCGGGTGTTGCTGGTGGGCATTCAGTGGGTTGAACGACGGTTCAGAGTGCCGGGGCTGAGCCCGGAGCCGGGGCGGCCTTGAGCCGAAGCCAGCCATGCCCCTGATCGAAGTCCGCGCCCTGCACAAACGCTACGACGAACGCGTGGTACTCGACCATGTGGACCTCGATATCCATGAGGGCCAGACCACCGTGGTGATGGGCGCCTCGGGCAGTGGCAAGTCCACGCTGCTGCGCTGCCTCAACCGGCTGGTGGAGCCCACCGCGGGGTCGATCAGAATCCGGGGGCAGGAGGTGACCGGAACCGCCGTCGACGTGCGGGCCTTGCGCCAGAGCATCGGTTTTGTGTTTCAGAACTTTGCGCTCTATCGGCACCTCACGGTGCAGGACAACGTGAGCCTGGCGCTTCGCAAGCTCAAGGGGCTGAGCCGCGCGCAAGCCAACGAGCGCGCCCTGCATGAACTCGCCCGCCTGGATCTGGCCGCCCAGCGCAATGCCTATCCCACGCAGCTCTCGGGCGGCCAGAAGCAGCGGGCCGCCATCGCCCGCGCGCTGGCCATGGACCCGGCCGTGCTGCTGCTCGATGAACCCACCTCGGCACTCGACCCGGTACTCACCCGAGATGTGGTGGCCCTCATCAATCGCCTGTACCTCGACAACGTGACCATGCTGTGCGTGACGCACGATCTCTTTCTGGCGCGCTATATCTGCGACCAGGTGGTCTTTCTGGCCCAGGGCCGGGTGCATGCCCAGGGCAGCATCGAGTCCCTCAGCCAGCAGCGCGACGACCCGAGCCTGCAGGCCTTTTTTGGTCGTGGCGCCGAGAGCGGGGTGGCGTGTTGAATGCGCTGGGCGCCGTGCTTCATGACGCGCTGCAGGCCAGCCTCGGGGCGAGCTTTACGGCCGACCTCATCGAGCAGGGCCCGCTCATTCTCGATGGGCTCGCCAAGACGCTGTGGCTCGCCGCCGGGGTGAGCCTCACCGGGCTGCTCTGGGGCGTGCTGGTCTTCAGGGCGAGCACCAGCAGCCATGGCGCCGTGCGCCGGGCGGCGAAGGCCTACATCTCCTTTTTCATTGGCATGCCTCTGCTGGTGCTGCTCTTTCTCATGTACTACGGGCTGCCTCAGTGGGGCGTGCGCGTATCGCCCTTCATGGTGGCCTGGGTGGGCTTTACGCTGAACGTGGGCGCCTACAACGCGGCCTACCTCACCACCGCCTACAGCGGCCTGAGCCGCGACGAACTCGATGCCGCCGCAGCGCAGGGCTTCAGCGGAGGGCAGATCTTCAGGCTCATTGTGCTGCCGCAGGTGCTGAGGCAATCGGTGCCGGCGCTCACCAATCAGGTCATCCTCAATCTCAAGGACAGCTCCATCGTGTTCCTGATTCAGGTCACCGAATTCTTTGGGCGCATGCAGGAGCTCGCAGCCACCAACTTCCAGTTCCTCAAGACCTATCTGCTCGCCGCCGCGGTGTACCTGGTGCTGGTCTCGATCATTGTGCTGGCTGCGCGCTGGCTGGAGCGGCGCGTGGCACTGCCCTCAGGAGCTGTTTGAATGCCTGAATTCACCCAATTCCTGCTCTTTCTGGCCGCCGCCACGGTGCTGGCCATCACGCCCGGCCCAGGCCTCTTTTATGTGGCCGCACGCACGCTTGCGGCGGGTCGCGCCGAGGGCATCGCATCGAGCCTGGGCACCGGCATCGGGGGACTGGCCCATGTGCTGGCGGGTGCAGTGGGCGTCTCTGCGCTGATCATGGCCAGCGCCACTGCCTTCAGTGTGCTCAAGTGGGTGGGTGCGGCCTACCTGGTCTTCATTGGCATTCGCACCATCCGGCAGGCGCGCGCCTGGCAGGCACAAGCAGCAGTGGGCGTAGCTTCGAATGCAGCGCAGGGATCCGAGCCCTCCGCGGTGAGCGCCGCGTCCAAAGGCGAGTGTCAAGTCAAGGCGCCCGATCACCCAGCCCGAGGTTTTTGGGCTCGAGGGTCATCCGCGCGGCGGGCCTTAAATGAGGGGATCATGGTCGAGGCGCTCAACCCCAAGACCGCGGCCTTCTTTCTGGCCTTCATTCCGCAGTTCATCAGCCCTGCGGCGGGCCCGGTGTGGTTGCAGTTCATGGTGCTGGGCCTCATTTCGGTGGCCCTGAACACCCTGGTTGATCTGATCGTGGCCTGTGCGGCCAGCCGGGTGCGCACCGCAGCCCACGGTCAGGCCCGCCGCATCAAAGCCCTGCAGCAAGGCTCGGGGCTGGCCATGATTGCGCTGGGCCTGGGCCTGTCGCTCGCGCGCCGGCCAGGGGGTGAAGTCTGAAGCGACAGACTTCGCACCCCGACCATCGACGTTCAGTGCTTGTGGCTCGCCCCGGCCGCCTGGGCCTTGATCGAGCGCACCGAGACCTTCACTTCCACCTCACCGGCTTGCTTGAACTTCAGGGTGAGCGGAATGGTTGCGCCTTCCTGGAGCGGCTCTTTCAGGCCGATCAGCATGATGTGAATGCCTTTCGGACTGCTGCGACCCCATTTCACCGGCACCCCCGTCGGCAGATCGACCTGGGTCAGGGCACGCATGCGCATGACAGAACCCTCCATGAACATTTCATGGATCTCGACGGTCTCTGAGACGCTCGAACGGGCCGAGACGAGCTGATCTGCAGCGCCGGCGTTCAACATGGAATCAAAGTACACGGCGCCCACCTTGGCGCCCGGAGCAGTTGCAGCGGCCCAAGGCGTCTCGATGGTAATGGCACCGACTTTGGTGCCGTGGTTGTGAGCCTGTGCGCGCTCGGGCAACACCAGGCCGAATGCCAAGATCGACAGGGCTGCTCCGAGCAGGACACGGCGCAGGTTGAATCGGTGAAAAACAGTCATGAACACTCCAATCAGGCACAGCCAGACGCGACGCTGGGTCAGCGTCTGAATGAATCGGGGAAAAACGGGCGGGTCGATGAGCGACCCTCAGGGCACCGCGTCCAGGCGCGGCGAGCTCAGATCCGGATCACCGGGGGCGCCCGTGAAGGCGGCCGCACCGTGGTGCGGTCGGGCAATTGCTCGGAGTCAAAGGAGGCCGCAAGCAAAGCACCCTGAGGCGCTGGCTGGGTGATGATCGATCCCGACGATCGTGGCCCCCAGGCCAACCAGCACAGACAATCGGACTGGCCGTCGTCGCCGAGACCGGAATCGGTTTGCCCGGCGCGGGAATCTCCCGCGGCGGCCATTTCCATGGCGTGCGCGAGCAGACCAGTGCGATGACAGTCTTGCTCGAACCACCGGCCGGGCAAGCCCAGCATGACGAAAACGAGCACCGCCGCATGGAGCCGATGCCAGAACTTCGTCTGTGGGGTCATTTCAACCATGGGCGCAGATCATCCCATAGAAGGAGGGGGGCGAGTAGAAAAATGTGACTCACCCGCAACTGTCCGATGCACAAGCGCCGCATCGATGACGGCCTGCAGGGCAGCAGGCGGATCCGATTCGCGCCAGACCAGGCCCACATCGCCCATGTCGTGGGTGAGGGTGAGAGGCAGGACGGCGAGCGTGTTCTGCGCAGCCGACAGAGTAGCCACTGCGCTTGACTGCAATCCCAACGCATCGGTGGTTCGCCACAGGGCGACATTGGCGGTGGGCGCCACCGAGGTCACCAGAGGCGTCGGCAAGGTCAGGCCGGCCGCAGCAAAGGTGGCGATCAAGGCCTCGTGCAAGGGCGTATCGCGCATTGGCAAAAGCCACGGATAGCGCGCCGCATCGCGCCAGGTCACGCGCTTGCGTTGAGCCAGAGGATGGTGCAGCCCGCACACCACCCGATGCCGATCGGTAAACAGTGTCCGGTGCGGATAGCCAGAACGAACGATGCGGGCATCAAGCCGGGTAATCAGCACATCGAGTTCATTGCGCTCAAATCGGCCCCACAGGCCCGTGGCAATGTCTTCAACCAGCGTGAGGTCCACGCCTGGCGCCAATTCGCGCAGATGCAGCACCATGGCAGGCAACAAGGAGGCCGCTGCAACCTGCATCGCCCCGATCCGTACCAGCCCGCGCCCGCCTGCACGCACGACATTGACCTCGGCCATGGCCCGGCGCGCATCGTTGAGTGCACGTTCGGCATAGGCGAGCACGGGGACGGCAACCGGTCTGGGCCGCAGACGCTGGCCACGCTCAAAGAGTTTGTCACCGAGCGCCGACTCGATATCGGCGAGCCACTGCGAAACCGCCGGCTGCGTGATGCCCAGAGCCTGTGCCGCCCCGGTCAGGCTGCCCTGGCGTGCGATGGTGAGCAACACCTCAAAATGGCGCAGTCGCATGCGCCGAATCCAGCGCGATTGCGCTTCACTCAAACCGGCCGAACCGCTTTCAGTCTCCATCAGCTTTGACTTATGGTGTCAGTAATGAATATTGGTATTCAATGATGACCTGTTTGGCAATCATTGCGTTCCAAGACACATCGGCCTGCGCGGCGGCAGCCTGACGGTCCTGGCCTTCACAGGCCTCACCGGCCTGCATCACAAGACAACCCAGGAGACATCGGTCATGCCCTCTCGCAACCCACCCCATCGGTCCCGGCGCAACGCCCTGACGTCCCTGGCCCTGGGCCTGGCCACATCACCGCTCAGGCGGATTGCATCGCTGCAAGGCCTGGCCGCCTTGTCTCTGAGTCTGCTGGCCGCGCCCCTTGCCGTACACGCGCAGGGCACGGGCGGCACGGGCGCCGCTTCGTCGTCTGCGAGTGCGGCTGCGGGGGGCTGGCCAGGCAAGCCCATCCGCATCATTCATCCCTGGGCCGCAGGCGGGGGCGGCGATATCGTCACCCGCGTGATCGCTGATCGCATGCGCATCGAACTCGGGGTGCCGGTACTGGTTGAGAACCGCCCGGGCGCGGGCGGCAATCTGGGCGCCGAGCTCGCCTCGCGGCAGCCGGCCGATGGCTACACGCTCATGACCACGGCCGGCGGTTTTGCGATCGCCCCCTCGCTCTATCGCAGCCTCGCCTACGACCCGGTCAAGGACTTCGTGCCGGTCACCAAGATCGCCACTGCGCCCCTGCTCGTGCTGGTGCGGGCTGATTCGCCCCTGCGCTCCATGGCCGACCTCATCGCGCTGGCCAAGAAAGACCCCAAGGGCGTGACCTTCGGATCCTTTGGCAATGGCTCGCCCTCGCACCTGATCGGCGAGAGCATCAACCAGCTGGCGGGCATCAAGATGACCCACGTGCCCTACACCGGCGGGGGCGCCGCCACCGATCTTCAGGGCGGCTCGCTCACCCTGGCCATTCTGGATGCGGTATCTCAGACCCCGCAGGTCAAGGCCGGCAAGCTGCGGGCTCTTGCCCTCAATGGCACGCAGCGCCTGCCTGCGCTGCCCGAGGTGCCCACGCTGATCGAATCGGGCATTCCGTTTGAGCTGGTGGGCTGGCATGCCATGTTTGCGCCGGCAGGCACACCACGCGAGATCGTCGAGCGCCTCAACCGCGTGGTCAATCAGATCATCACCCTCCCTGAAGTGAAGGCCAAGATCTTCGAGATGGGCTCGTTCCCGGTCTCACCCGCCACCAGCGCGGAGCAGTGGGGCGCGATGTTCCGCCAGGATGTTCAGGCCTGGGGCGAGCTGGTGCGCCGCTCGGGCGCCACGATCAACTGAGCGCCATCGCCATCGGGTCTTGCCCAACGCTTCACGACACCAAAGCGCGGCTGGCCCATCAACAATCAACATCGGATCCTCCCCATGCCCCATTCCGCCGTCCAGATCCTGCGTGATGTCGCCTATGCCGAAGCCTCGATTGGCTATGGCACCCCGCAAGCCGGCACCCGCGCCCTGCTGCTCGATGTCTATCTGCCGCCCGAGTCGGCCGCTGCCCCAGGCGGCCCGCGACCAGCATTCATCCTCTCGCATGGCGGGGCCTATCACCGGGGCGCCAAAGACCGCGACGAGTTCGAGCAGGACGGCTCACACAACACCCCCGTACATGAATACTGCGAGCACTTTGCAGCCCGCGGCATGGTGTGCTTTTCGGTGGGCTATCGGCTGACGCAGGAGCGCCCGGCTCCGCAGGCGCTCCCCATCAAGCGCAATCGCGACAAGGTGGCCCGCGGTCGTATCGACTATGTACGCCAGCTGCTTGGCCTGCCGCCGGCCACCGAGCAGGAGCTGCTCGATGGTGCCGAGGCCGTCTATGCCGATGTGGCGCAGGCCTTTCGCTTTGTGCTCTCGCAGGCTTCGCGCTGGAACATCGATCCGCATCGCATCGCCATGGGCGGGTTTTCGGCCGGTGCCTTTGCCTCGAGCTATTCGGCCTATGCGCTCGGTATGCCTGCGGCGGCCATCGTGAACCTCTCGGGCGGCATGGACGCTGAAGATGCCGAGTACTACGTGCATGGCACGCGCGGCCAGCCCCCGGTGCTGCTGTTTTCGGGCGAACACGATCTGCCGGGCATTCCGCAGCGCACCCAGTGCCTGGTGGATGCTGCCCGTCGCGTAGGCCTGGGCATGCGCCAATACCTGGTGCCCGGTCGGCCGCATTTTTACGATCGCGATGCGGCGATCGTGCCGCAGTCTTCAACCCTGCCTGGGGGAGAGGCCTGCACCACGGTCCTGGCTGCCATCGAGCGCTTTCTGGACGACACCCTGCAGCCCGCGCAGGTCGATGTGGACATGCTCGAAGCCTTTGCCCAGGCCTGGAGCCGGCACGACATCGACACCCTCATGTCCTTCATGTCGGATGACTGCGTGTTTCATACCTCGAGCGGGCCCGAGGCCAGCGGTACGCGCTACATCGGTCGCGAGGCCGTTCGCGAGGGCTTCATGAAAGCCTGGGCCGATATCCCCGATGCGCAATGGACCCGCCCGCGCCATGTGGTGGCCGGCCCGCGGGGCCTGTCGGAATGGACCTTTACCGGTACACGGGCGAGCGATGGCGCGCGCATCGAGGTCGATGGCTGCGATCTCTTCACCTTCAAGGGCAACAAGATCCGGGTGAAGGATTCCTGGCGAAAAATGCGGATCACCTGAGGGCGAGCCGGCGGCCTGCGATGAGTGCTGCCACCGCCAGCAGATCCAGCACCGCCGATACCGCCAGCACGGGCGCATAGCCCTCGAAGGCATCGCGCATGAAACCCATGAAGGCGGGCCCCAGCGCCGAGGTGAACTGGATCAGCATGGCGGCCTTGCCATAGCGCGTGCCAAAGGCGGCCGCGCCAAACTCGCGACGCACCACGATCGGGCCCAGCGTGGTGACATGCCCCACGCAATAGCCGTACACCAGGCTCGCCGCCCAGAGCACCGCGTGACTCGGCCAGATCACGATCGCCCACAGGGCAAGCACCTGCGCGGTGAGCGCACCGGCCGCAAGCCAGCGCACCGCCGTGCCATCCACGATGCGGGCCAGCACCAATCGGCCGATGAAGCCCATCAGGCCGGTGGCACTCACCAGCCAGCCCGCTTCGGTCAGGCTCATGTGAGGCAAGGCGAGCTTGACATGGTGCGTGGCAAAGCCGATCTGCACCATCAGCCCCAGCGCAAAGGCCACCGCCGCACTCCAGAGCAAAAAGGCGGCCTGGCGCGACGGCAGGCCGCTGGCGAGTGGTGCAACTGGGGATGCTGGTGCAACTGGGGCTGCCGTTGCGGCAGAAACCAGGCCGCTGGGTTCTTCCGATCCGGCTGCAGCGGGCTGCAGGCCATCGCCTCCATGCCTATCCCCATCGCGCTGCAAACCGATCGCCTGCGGATTCTTGTGACGCAAGACGGTCGCAATGATGGGCAGCAGCACGAGCGTGGTGGTGATGCCTGCAATCGCAAAGCCGGTGCTCATGCCAAAGTGGCGCACCAGCGCCAGCAGCACGGGCACGCCCACCATGGCGCCCACGCTCGCCCCCATGATGGCCAGCGTCATGGAGCGGCCCTGATGGCGCTCGAACCAGGGCGCCACCGTGGCCGACAGACCCGTAGTGGAGAGCGCCGACCAGCCGACGCCCACCAGCACGAAGCACAGCATGAGGTGCCAGGGCTCGCGCACCTGACCAATGAGTGCAACCCCCGTGCCGAGCGAAACCGCTGCCACCATGAGAACCGGGCGCGGCCCGCACTCATCGATGCTGCGCCCCACAAAGCGCTGAAGGCAGGCGCTGGTGAGATAGAACACCGTGATCGCAAAGGCCACTGTGCCGATCGCCCAGCCGCGCTCGGTGGTGACCACCTGCAGATAGACACTCGCGCCAAACAGCCCCAACGACCAGGTAAAGCAGGCAATCACAAAGCAGGCGAGGACCACCCACCAGCCATGAAAGAGAGGGGTTGCTCGAACCTGCACTTGCGGCTGCACTTGGGACTTCACCTGGGTCTGCACTCGCGGCTACGCTTGGGAGTTCGATTGGGTCTGCACTTGCGGCCGCCTCAATCCGCCTTCACCCCGGTGCGCTCCACCAGCGCCTTCCAGCGCTGTTGCTCACTTCGAAAAATCGCTGCGAGATCATCCACACTGCCACCGCGAGGCTGTGCGCCAATGGCCAGCAGTTTTTGCGAAAACTCGGGCTCACGCAGCGCGCGATTCACCTCGGCATTGATGCGCTCGCGCAGCGCAAGCGGGGTGCCTGCGGGTGCACTCATGGCGATCCAGGCCACGGCCTCAAATCCGGTAAAGCCCGACTCCGCAATGGTGGGCGTGTCCGCAAAGGCGGGCAGGCGAGCGCGCGTGCCCACCGCCAGCAGCTTGAGTTTGCCCGAGCGCACATGCGGTGCCAGCACCGTGACCGTATCCAGGCCCACCTGCACATTGCCGCCGATCAGATCAACGATGGCCTTGGGGCTGCCCTGATAGGGCACATGCAGGATCTTGACCTCGGCGCGCTGCTTGAGGTCTTCCATCATGAGGTGCGAGAGCGTGCCACTGCCCGAGGAGCAATGGGCAAGCTTTTCCGGATGGGCACGCGCGTAAGTCAGCAACTCGCCCAGCGTGTTGGCGGGCACCGAGGGATGCACGGCCAGCGCCAGGGGAAGATCAGCCACCATCACGATGGGGGCAAAATCGCGCACGCTGTCGTAGGTGACATTGCGATAGAGATAGGGGTTGACCGAATAGCCTGCGAGTGCCGAGAGCGTGAGGGTCAGTCCATCGGCGGGCGCCTTGGCCAATTGGCTCAAGACCACGCTGCCGCCCTGGCCCGGCCGATTATCGACAATGAAGGGCGAGCCCAACACCGTACTCAGGCGTTCGGCCACCATACGGGCCACCTGATCCGTCGCCTGACCGGGTGGGAAGCCCACCAGAATGCGGGTCACGGCGCCCGAGGCCGTCTGGGCTTGAGCCGCCCGAGAGCTGAGCACGGAGGCTGAAGTGGCCAGCGATGCGGCACTGCCCCAAAGGCCCCAGTTGCGCATCCGACGCAGGGTGCTACGGCGCAAGCTCTTCATGGTGATGTCTCCTGTCGTGAGGGTCTGCCGATACACTGACCATCAACTGCCCTCCTGGCAAGTGATCGATCCGGAATTCCAATGCCATGACCCCTGCCTTGACGACGCTTACCGTGGCCCATCCCTTGCCTCGACGATTCCTGCTGCGCAGCACACTCGGTGCGATCGGCGCCTTGAGTGCGCTGAGCACGGGCAGCCTGCTCATGACGCCTTCGCGCGGGATGGCGCAAACCCAGCCTCTGGTCGAGGTCTGGAAGGACCCGAACTGCGGCTGCTGCAAGGACTGGATCGTTCATCTGGAGCGCAGCGGCTTCAAAGCCCAATCGCACGACACCGGCAACAACGCGGCACGCGCTCGTCTGGGCATGCCGCAGAAGTTCGCCTCGTGCCATACCGCCGTGGTGGCCGGCTACGTGATCGAAGGCCATGTGCCTGCTCGCGAGATACAGCGGCTGCTGCGCGAAAAACCCCAGGCGCTGGGCCTGGCCGTACCCGGAATGCCGGTGGGCTCGCCCGGCATGGATGGCGGCCTCTATGGCAACCGCAAGGACCGCTACGAGGTGCTGCTGGTGGCCAAGGACGGATCGAGCCGGGTGTATCAGGCGTACTGATCGGGGGCAGGATGAAAACCATCGGCCTCATCGGCGGCATGAGTTGGGAGTCCACCGTGCCCTTTTACCGGGCCCTGAACGAACGGGTGAAGGCTCGCCTGGGCGGCCTGCATTCAGCCCGTGTGGTGCTCTGGAGCGTGGACTTCCACGAGATCGAGCACCTGCAGGCCACCGGCCGCTGGGATGAAGCGGGCGCGCTGCTCGCCGATGTCGCGAGGCGGCTCGAGGCGGCCGGGGCCGATCTCATCGTGCTGTGCACGAACACCATGCACAAGGTGGCCGATGCCATCACACGCGCAACATCAGTGCCTTTTCTTCATATTGCCGACCCCACGGCCGATGCGCTCCTTGCGGCGGGGCACACGCGGGTGGGGCTGCTGGGCACGCGCTTCACCATGGAGCAGGCCTTCTATCGAGAGCGGCTCGAGGCGCGGGGCCTGCAGGTCATCGTGCCCCCCTCCAACGATCGCGAAACCGTTCATCGCATCATTTACGAAGAACTCTGCCTGGGCCAGGTACTCCCCGCCTCTCGCGAACACTATCGGTCGGTGATGCTGCGACTGGTGCAGCAAGGGGCACAGGCCATCATCCTGGGCTGCACCGAAATCGGACTGCTGGTGAAGCCCGGGGACGCCAGCGTGCCCGTGTTTGACACCACCGAGTTGCATGCACTGGCTGCGGCGGATTGGGCGCTGCAGTAGCACAGCTGCGCATCCGCCCGATGTGGCTCGACTTTTGGATCGACTACTTTGAGTGACCAGGGGCTGCGAATGATCCCAGATTTTTTGCTCCGCTCAGCCTGCTCGCAGCATGGTCAAAAGTCCAGAAAGGCTGTTGACCCGCAAGCGAGGCAAGAGCGAGATGGAGCGTGTCAGCGAAGTCTGCGCTATTGGTTCTGTAAAGGTGAAGGGCTGCGATCAGCGCATGCTCGGACTCAAACAGCAACTCATCAGATGCCAGCAGATCCGACATCAGATCAAGCATCCGGAACTTATCGAAGCCCATCTTCGATCGCAGAACCCACTCCAGTTCGAGGAATACGGTGATCGGGACAAATAAGGCAAGTCTCTTTGCAACGCAGCGACGGATGAGCCTTTGCGCAGCATTGAATTGGGCACGATCGTCCTGGAGGAAATACCTCAGCAGAACATTGGTATCGAGAGCGGGCAAAGGAGCTCCTGCTGTGGCAAGCGGGCACTCAGCCCCGTAATCTCAAGGAGCCATATCCTTTAGCCGAAGACGACCCGACTTTGCGCCTCTCAGAGCGCCTGCCATCTTGAGGATGGAGTGCGTCTTGGCTCGTACCAGCAGCGTTCCATCAGGGGCCTGAGACCATACAAGCCGAGTTCCGGGTTTGGCGTTGATCGCTGCACGGATCTCGGCTGGTATGGTCGTTTGACCTCTCGCTGTAATCGTCGATTCAGACATCGCCATCCTCTGCAGCGTTCGCCGATGAAGGTCTTTGGGTTCATCCAATCTTACGTCCGACGAAGCTTCCAAGTCACTCAGCCAAAAGTATCAGTTGAGTACGAACGGAGCGATGGTCCGCCCTAAAGGAAAAGCCCGCCGAAGCGGGCTTTCTTTTCTTTCTGTCGCACCCGAGTCTTCACTCGGTACAACCTTCGGTCAGACCCTGAAGATCCCGAGGGTCGACAGGACATCGACCCCGGGGCGCAGGCTCAGACTCAGGCTGCCGGTGCAGCCTCAGCCGCAGCAGCGGCCTTCATCGACAGACGCAGGCGACCCTTGTCATCGGCTTCGATGACCTTGACGCGCACGACCTGGCCTTCCTTGACGTAGTCGGCCACCTTCTCGACGCGCTCATTGGCGATCTGCGAGATGTGCAGCAGACCATCACGGCCCGGCAGGATCTGCACGATGGCGCCGAACTCGAGCAGCTTGAGCACGGTGCCTTCGTAGATCTGACCGATCTCGACCTCGGCGGTGAGATCCTCGATGCGCTTCTGAGCACGGCGGGCCGCCTCGGCATCGGTGGCGGCGATGGTGATGTTGCCGTCATCCTTGATGTCGATGGTGGTGCCGGTCTCTTCGGTGATCGAGCGGATGGTCGCGCCACCCTTGCCGATCACATCACGGATGCGCTCGGGGTTGATCTTCATGGTGTACATGCGCGGCGCGAAATCCGACAGATCGGTGCGCGCGCCGCCTATGGCCGCCTGCATCTTGCTCAGGATGTGCAGACGGCCTTCGCGGGCCTGGGCCAGCGCCACCTGCATGATTTCCTTGGTGATGCCCTGGATCTTGATGTCCATCTGCAGGGCCGTGATGCCGCTGTCGGTGCCTGCCACCTTGAAGTCCATGTCGCCCAGATGATCTTCGTCGCCCAGGATGTCGGACAGCACGGCAAAGCGATTGCCGTCCTTGATGAGGCCCATGGCGATACCGGCCACGTGCTTGTCGATGGGCACACCCGCATCCATCATGGCCAGGCAGCCACCGCACACCGACGCCATCGATGAAGACCCATTGGACTCGGTGATCTCGGAGACCACGCGCAGCGAGTAGGCAAACTGCTCGACCGGGGGCACGAGCGCGGCCAGGCCTCGCTTGGCCAGTCGGCCATGGCCGACTTCACGACGCTTGGGCGCACCAAAGCGGCCGGTTTCGCCCGTGGCAAACGGAGGCATGTTGTACTGGAACATGAAGCGGTCCCGGTACTCGCCATTGATGGAGTCGATGATCTGCTCGTCGCGGGCGGTGCCCAGCGTGGTGATCACCAGCGCCTGGGTCTCGCCCCGCGTGAAGAGAGCCGAACCGTGGGCGCGGGGCAGCACGCCGGTGCGAATCGAGATCGGACGCACGGTGCGGGTGTCACGGCCGTCGATGCGGGGCTCGCCGGCCAGGATCTGGCTGCGAACGATGCGCGACTGCAGCTCGAAAAGCATGTTGCCGACTTCATTGGCATCGGGTGCCGGCTGGCCTGCCGCAGCGGCGTCTTCGGCGATGCGGGCAGCAGTGGCGTTCTCGATGGTACGCACGCGCTGGGTGCGCTCCTGCTTGTTGCGCACACCGTAGGCCGCGCGCATGTCGGCTTCGGCGATCTCGGAAATTCGGGCGGCCAGGGCTTCGTTGCGCTGGGGC
>Ga0255095_1000425_pt1 | contig 21830 bp, 24 predicted proteins | sample Colum_Law_RepC_8_2_FD_188435 | JGI IMG/M metagenome (GOLD analysis project Ga0255095, IMG submission 188435) | Freshwater microbial communities from Columbia River, Oregon, United States - Colum_Law_RepC_8d | ecosystem: Environmental > Aquatic > Freshwater > River | place: USA: Oregon...
TTCCCCGAGTGGCCGCTGGCCCACCCCTACCGCTACGTGGCCCACAACGGTGAGATCAACACCGTCAAGGGCAACTACAACTGGATGAAGGCGCGCGAGGGCGTGATGTCCTCTCCGGTGCTGGGCGAAGACCTCAAGAAGCTCTACCCCATCAGCTTCGCCGGTCAGTCCGACACGGCCACGTTCGACAACTGCCTTGAGCTGCTCACCATGGCGGGCTACCCCATCAGCCAGGCCGTGATGATGATGATTCCCGAGCCCTGGGAGCAGCACACCATGATGGACGAGCGCCGCCGCGCGTTCTACGAGTACCACGCCGCCATGCTCGAGCCCTGGGACGGCCCGGCCTCCATCGTGTTCACCGACGGCCGCCAGATCGGCGCCACCCTGGATCGCAACGGCCTGCGCCCCTCGCGCTACTGCGTCACCGACGACGATCTGGTCATCATGGGCTCCGAGTCGGGCGTGCTGCCCGTGCCTGAGAACAAGATCGTGCGCAAGTGGCGCCTGCAGCCCGGCAAGATGTTCCTGATCGACCTGGAGCAGGGCCGCATGATCGACGACGAGGAGCTCAAGGCCAACCTCGCCAACAGCAAGCCCTACAAGCAGTGGATCGAGAACCTGCGCATTCGTCTGGACGACGTGGAGCACCCCGTCGCCGGCGAAGACGCGCAGGAGCAGCCGGTGGCCAACACCGAGCCGCAATCTTCCGGCTCTGAAAAAGTGTCGCCCGAGCTGCTGGACCTGCAGCAGGCCTTTGGCTTCACCCAGGAAGACATCAAGTTCCTGATGAGCCCCATGGCCGCCAACGGCGAAGAGGGCATCGGCTCCATGGGCAACGACAGCCCGCTGGCGGTGCTGTCCGACAAGAACAAGCCGCTCTACAACTACTTCAAGCAGCTGTTCGCCCAGGTGACCAACCCGCCGATCGACCCGATCCGCGAGGCCATCGTGATGTCGCTGGTGTCCTTCGTGGGCCCCAAGCCCAACCTGCTGGACATCAACCAGGTGAACCCGCCGATGCGCCTGGAGGTGAGCCAGCCGGTGCTGGACTTCGCCGACATGGCCAAGCTGCGCAACATCGAGGCCGTCACCCAGGGCAAGTTCAAGAGCCAGACCCTGGACATCACCTATCCGGTGGCCTGGGGCAAGGAAGGCGTGGAGGCCAAGCTGGCCTCGCTGTGTGCCGAGGCGGTGGACGCGATCAAGGGTGGCAAGAACATCCTCATCATCAGCGACCGCGGCGTGAGCGCCACGCAAGTGGCCGTGCCCGCGCTGCTGGCCCTGTCTGCCGTGCACCAGCACCTGGTGCGTGAAGGTCTGCGCACCACCGCCGGCCTGGTGGTGGAAACCGGCACCGCGCGTGAAGTGCACCACTTCGCCGTGCTGGCTGGCTACGGCGCCGAGGCCGTGCACCCCTACCTGGCCATGGAAACCCTGCAGGCCATCCACAAGGAGTTGCCGGGTGATCTGTCGGCCGACAAGGCCATCTACAACTACACCAAGGCCATCGGCAAGGGCCTGTCCAAGATCATGTCCAAGATGGGTGTGAGCACCTACATGTCGTACTGCGGCGCCCAGCTCTTCGAGGCCATCGGCCTGAGCAGCGAGACCGTGGCCAAGTACTTCACCGGCACCGCCAGCCGCGTGGAGGGCATCGGCGTGTTCGAGATTGCCGAGGAGGCGATCCGCATGCACAAGGCCGCCTTCGGCGATGACCCGGTGCTGGCCAGCATGCTGGAAACCGGTGGCGAGTACGCCTGGCGCGCCCGTGGCGAAGAGCACATGTGGACGCCCGATGCGATTGCCAAGCTGCAGCACAGCACGCGCGCCAACAACTGGAACACCTACAAGGAATACGCGCAGATCATCAACGACCAGAACCGCCGCCACATGACACTGCGCGGTCTGTTCGAGTTCAAGATCGACCCGTCCAAGGCCATCTCGATTGACGAAGTGGAGCCGGCCAAGGAGATCGTCAAGCGCTTCGCCACCGGCGCCATGTCGCTGGGCTCCATCTCCACCGAGGCCCACGCCACCCTGGCCGTGGCCATGAACCGCATCGGCGGCAAGAGCAACACCGGTGAGGGCGGCGAAGACGCGCTGCGCTACCGCAACGAGCTCAAGGGCATCCCCATCAAGCAGGGCCAGACCATGTCCGACCTGCTGGGCAACATCTTTGAGGTGGATTACCCGCTGCAGGCCGGTGACTCGCTGCGCTCGCGCATCAAGCAGGTGGCCTCGGGCCGCTTCGGTGTGACCGCCGAGTACCTCTCCAGCGCCGATCAGATCCAGATCAAGATGGCCCAGGGCGCCAAGCCGGGCGAGGGCGGTCAGCTGCCGGGTGGCAAGGTGTCGGAATACATCGGCAAGCTGCGCCACAGCGTGCCGGGCGTGGGCCTGATCTCCCCGCCGCCGCACCACGACATCTATTCCATCGAAGACCTGGCGCAGCTGATCCACGATCTGAAGAACGTGGCCCCGCACAGTTCGATCTCGGTGAAGCTGGTGTCCGAAGTGGGCGTGGGCACCATCGCCGCGGGCGTGGCCAAGTGCAAGGCCGACCACGTGGTGATCGCTGGCCACGACGGTGGCACCGGCGCGTCGCCGTGGTCGTCCATCAAGCACGCCGGCTCGCCCTGGGAAATCGGCCTGGCCGAGACCCAGCAGACCCTGGTGCTCAACCGCCTGCGCAGCCGCATCCGCGTGCAGGCCGACGGCCAGATGAAGACCGGCCGCGACGTGGTCATCGGTGCCCTGCTGGGCGCTGATGAGTTCGGCTTCGCCACCGCGCCGCTGGTGGTCGAGGGCTGCATCATGATGCGCAAGTGCCACCTCAACACCTGCCCGGTGGGCGTGGCCACGCAAGACCCTGAGCTGCGCAAGAAGTTCTCGGGCAAGCCCGAGCACGTCGTCAACTACTTCTTCTTCGTGGCCGAAGAGGCTCGCCAGATCATGGCGCAGCTGGGCATTCGCACCTTCGACGAGCTGATCGGCCGCGCCGACCTGCTCGACATGAAGCAAGGCATCGAGCACTGGAAGGCCCGCGGCCTGGACTTCAGCCGCCTGCTGGCCACCCCGGCCGTGCCGGCCGACGTGCCGCGCCTGCACACCCAGAACCAGGAGCACGGTCTGGAGAAGTCGCTCGACAACGTGCTGATCGCCAAGTCGCGCCCTGCCATCGACAAGGGCGAGAAGGTGCAATTCATCGAGCGCGCCCGCAACGTGAACCGCTCGGTCGGTGCCATGCTGTCCGGCGCGGTCACCAAGGTGCACCCCGAGGGCCTGCCCGATGACACGATCCGCATCCAGCTCGAAGGCACGGGTGGTCAGTCGTTTGGTGCCTTCCTGTGCAACGGCATCACGCTGTACCTGATCGGTGACGCCAACGACTACACCGGCAAGGGCCTGTCGGGCGGCCGCGTGGTGGTGCGCCCCAGTCTCGAGTTCCGTGGCGAGGCCGCGCGCAACATCATCGTGGGCAACACGGTGATGTACGGCGCCACCTCGGGCGAGGCTTTCTTCAGCGGCGTGGCCGGTGAGCGCTTTGCCGTGCGCCTGTCGGGCGCCACCGCGGTGGTGGAAGGCACGGGCGACCACGGTTGCGAGTACATGACCGGCGGCACCGTGGTGGTGCTGGGCAAGACCGGCCGCAACTTCGCCGCCGGCATGAGCGGTGGCGTGGCCTACGTGTACGACGAGGACGGCCTGTTCGCCAAGCGCTGCAACACCGCCATGGTGGCCCTGGACAAGGTGCTGCCCGCGGCCGAGCAAGAGGCCACGGTCGATCGCGCCATCTGGCACCGCGACCAGACCGACGAGGCCCAGCTCAAGAAGCTGCTGGAAGACCACAACCGCTGGACCGGCAGCAAGCGCGCGCGCGAATTGCTCGACCACTGGGAGACCGCACGGGCCAAGTTCGTGAAGGTGTTCCCCACCGAGTACAAGCGCGCCCTCGGCGAGATCAATGCACGCAAGGCCGCTGCCACGGCCACCAGCAAGGCCCAGGGCAGCGCCAAGAAGGCCGCCGCCGCCAAGTAAGCAACCACGCCACGAAAGACACGCATCATGGGAAAAGTCACTGGCTTCATGGAGTACGAGCGCCTGGAAGAGGGCTACAAGCCCGTCGCCGAGCGCGTGAAGCACTACAAGGAATTCGTCATCGGCCTCGATGACGCGCAGGCCAAGGTTCAGGCGGCGCGTTGCATGGACTGCGGCACCCCGTTCTGCAACAACGGTTGCCCGGTCAACAACATCATTCCTGACTTCAACGACCTCGTGTACCGCAGCGACTGGCGCAACGCCATCACTGTGCTGCACAGCACCAACAACTTCCCCGAGTTCACCGGCCGCATCTGCCCGGCGCCCTGCGAGGCCGCCTGCACGCTCAACGTGAACGACGACGCCGTGGGCATCAAGTCGATCGAGCACGCCATCATCGACAAGGCCTGGGAAAACGGTTGGGTCAAGCCGCAACCCGCCCAGCACAAGACGGGCAAGAAGGTGGCGGTGGTCGGCTCTGGCCCGGCCGGTCTGGCCGCGGCCCAGCAACTCGCGCGGGCCGGCCACGACGTGACCGTGTTCGAGAAGAACGACCGCGTCGGCGGCCTGCTGCGTTACGGCATTCCCGACTTCAAGATGGAGAAGTCGCACATCGACCGCCGCGTGGCACAGATGGAGGCCGAAGGCGTGGTGTTCCGCACCGGCGTGCTGGTGGGCAGCATGCCAGCGGGCAGCAAGGTGACCAACTGGGCCAAGGAAACCGTCTCGGCCGACCAGCTCAAGAGCGAGTTCGACGCCGTGCTGCTGACCGGTGGCGCCGAGCAGAGCCGCGACCTGCCCGTGCCCGGCCGTGACCTGGACGGCGTGCACTTCGCCATGGAGTTCCTGCCGCAGCAAAACAAGGTGAACGCTGGTGACAAGCTCAAGGGCCAGCTCCGCGCCGACGGCAAGCACGTCATCGTCATTGGCGGCGGCGACACCGGCTCTGACTGCGTGGGCACCAGCAACCGCCACGGCGCGGTGAGCGTCACCCAGTTCGAGGTGATGCCTCAGCCGCCCGAAGAGGAAAACAAGCCCCTGGTGTGGCCTTACTGGCCGCTGAAGCTGCGCACCAGCTCCAGCCACGAAGAAGGTTGCGTGCGCGAGTTCGCCATCTCCACCAAGGAATTCATTGGCAAGAACGGCAAGGTCACTGGCCTGAAGACGGTGCACGTCGAGTTCAAGGACGGCAAGCTGGTCGAGATCCCGGGCACCGAAAAGGAATACAAGGCCGACCTCGTGCTGCTCGCCATGGGCTTCGTGAACCCGGTGGCCACGGTGCTGGACGCCTTCGGCGTGGACAAGGACGCACGAGGCAACGCCAAGGCTTCCACCGAGTTCACCGGTGGCTACGCCACCAACGTGCCCAAGGTGTTCGCCGCTGGCGACATGCGCCGAGGCCAGTCGCTGGTGGTGTGGGCCATTCGCGAGGGCCGCCAGGCCGCGCGGGCGGTGGACGAGTTCCTGATGGGCTTCTCCGACCTGCCACGCTGATCCGTCGGGCCCATGGGCCCATTGGGATACCCGCTGACTCGGGTTTCCCCGCATCCCTTATCATGAACAAGCCGGGTGAACTGCCCGGCTTTTCATTGATGCGAACCGACCAATCCCCCTCCCTGGTGGAGTTGCGCGGCGTCACCTTCGGGTATGGCGCTCGCGTGATTCTCGACAACATTTCGCTGACCGTGCCGCGAGGCAAGGTCACGGCGCTCATGGGCGCCTCCGGCGGGGGCAAGACCACGGTGCTGCGCCTGATCGGCGGGCAGATCCGGGCGCAAAGCGGCCAGACCCTGTTCGACGGCCACGACGTCACCACCATGGGCCAGCGCGAGCTCTACGCGGCGCGGCGTCGCATGGGCATGCTGTTCCAGTTTGGCGCGCTCTTCACCGACATGAGCGTGTTCGACAACGTGGCCTTCCCGCTGCGAGAGCACACCCAGCTGCCCGAGGCGCTGGTGCGCGACATCGTGCTCATGAAGCTCAACGCCGTGGGCCTGCGCGGTGCGCGCCGCCTGATGCCCAGCGAGCTCTCCGGGGGGATGGCCCGGCGCGTGGCCCTGGCTCGCGCCATCGCGCTCGACCCCGATCTGGTCATGTACGACGAGCCCTTCGCTGGCCTCGATCCCATTTCCCTGGGCACGGCCGCGCGCCTGATCCGCCAGCTCAACGACGCCATGGGCTTGACCAGCGTGGTGGTCTCGCACGACCTGGACGAGACTTTTCACATCGCCGACCAGGTGATCGTGCTGGCCAACGGCAAGATCGCCGCCCAGGGCACGCCCGACGAGGTGCGCCACAGCACCGACCCGCTGGTGCAGCAATTCGTCAATGCCCGGCCCGATGGCCCGGTGCGTTTTCACCACCCGGCGCCCGAGTTGGGCATCGACTTCGGACCGGAGGGTCAGGCATGAAGGCGCTCAGCCCCAGCCACGTGGGGGCAGCCGTGCGACGGCACCTCCTGGCCATCGGACTGGCCACCCGGCTTTTCATTCGCCTGTGCCTGCTGCTGGTGCCCGCGATGCGACGCTTCGGCCTGGTGCGCGACCAGATCCACTTTCTGGGCAACCACTCGCTCGCCATCATCGGCGTGTCGGGCCTGTTCGTGGGCTTTGTGCTGGGCCTTCAGGGCTATTACACGCTGCAGCTCTACGGCGCCACCGAAGCGCTGGGTCTGTTGGTCACGCTCTCGCTGGTGCGGGAGCTCGGTCCGGTGGTCAGCGCCTTGCTGTTTGCGGGCCGTGCCGGTACCTCGCTCACGGCCGAGATCGGCCTGATGAAGGCCGGTGAGCAGCTCAGTGCCATGGAAATGATGGCGGTCGACCCCGTGCGCCGCGTGCTTGCCCCTCGTTTTCTGGCCGGCATCATCACCATGCCGCTGCTGGCGGCTGTGTTCAGTGCGGTGGGTGTCATCGGCGGCTGGGTGGTCGGCGTGCTGCTCATTGGCCTGGATCCCGGTGCCTTCTGGAGCCAGATGCAGGCCGGCGTCGATGTCTGGGACGACGTGGGCAACGGCGTGATCAAGAGCGTGGTGTTCGGCTTCACGGTGACCTTCGTCGCCTTGCTCCAGGGCTACCTGGCGCAGCCCACGCCCGAGGGCGTTTCCCGCGCGACCACCCGCACGGTGGTGGTCGCCTCTCTGGCGGTGCTTGGGCTCGACTTTGTCCTCACCGCCATGATGTTCAGCATCTGACCGCGGCAACTTGCGGAGTAAATGGCTATGCAATCTTCCAAAAACGATTTCTGGGTGGGCTTGTTCGTGCTGATCGGTGCGGCCGCCGTTCTGTTCCTGGCGCTGCAATCGGCCAACCTGCTGAGCCTGAACTTCGAGCCCACCTACCGGGTCACGGCCCGCTTCGACAACATCGGTGGCCTCAAGCCGAAGTCGGCGGTGCGCAGCGCTGGCGTGGTGGTGGGGCGCGTCGAGTCGATCGGTTTTGACGACAAGACCTTCCAGGCCAGCGTCACGCTCACGCTGGAGTCTCGCTACGCCTTCCCCAAGGACAGCTCGCTGAAGATTCTCACCAGCGGTCTGCTGGGTGAGCAGTACATCGGCATCGAGCCCGGCGGTGACCCGGACAACTTTCAGCCTGGCGCGGTCATCACGCAGACCCAGTCGGCCGTGGTGCTGGAGAACCTGATCGGCCAGTTCCTGTTCAACAAAGCCGCCGAAGGCAGCGACAAGGCCTCGGCCCAATGACCGTCGGTGGAACGATTGCCATGAAGTCCTTGACCTCCTTCCTCAAATTCGGCGTGGCGGCTGCCACCCTGGCGCTGGCCAGCGGTTGTGCCACTGGCCCCGACGCCAATCCCCGCGATCCGCTGGAGCCCTTCAACCGCGGCGTGCAGCGCTTCAACGACGCCGTCGACGAGGCCGTGCTCAAGCCAGTGGCCACCGCTTACGTTGACGTGGCCCCCAGCCCCGTGCGCACTGGCGTGACCAACTTCTTCGGCAACCTGCGAGACCTGTGGTCGTCGGTCAATGCGGCGCTGCAGCTTCGCCCCCGCGAGAGCGCCGAGAACCTGATGCGCTTTGGCGTGAACACCACCTTCGGCCTGGCCGGTCTTCTGGACATCGCCACCGAAATGGGCATTCCACGCACCCGCATCGATTTCGGCCAGACCCTGGGCCGCTGGGGCGTGGGCTCTGGCCCTTACCTGGTGCTGCCCTTCTTCGGCCCGTCGTCCTTCCGTGACACCGCTGGCCTGGTGGTCGACTCGAATGCCGACCTGCTGGGGGAGGTGGACCGCGTGGCCAACCGCAACAGCCTGTACACCCTGCGGGTCATCGACACGCGCGCGGGCCTGCTGGGCGCGGGCAATGTGCTGGAAGGCGCGGCGCTGGACAAGTACAGCTTCACCCGCGACTTCTACCTGAACCGCCGGCAGAGCCAGATCGACGACATGATCGACAAGGGCATCGGCCTGGGCAACGGCGAGTGAGCCGGGATACTTCTCGCAACCAAATCGGCGGAACGCGACACACGCCCTCGTCCTCACATCCCTACCATCTAGACATCGCCGGCGCCCGTGCCGGTGCCCGAAAGGAACCCCATGCTGCAACGCCGCCACTGGATCGCTGCCACCGCCATCTCCCTCGCCAGTCTGGCCTTGCCGGCCGTGGCCGCCGATGAGGCCCCGGACGCCCTGGTCAAACGCATCTCGGGCGAGGTGCTGGCCACCATCAAGGCCGACCCGGCCATTCAGGCCGGTGACATGAACCGAATCGTCGCCCTGGTGGACGGCAAGATCATGCCCAACGTGAATTTCACGCGCATGACCGCCTCCGCCGTGGGTCGCTTCTGGCGCCAGGCCACGCCCGAGCAGCAGAAGCAGTTGCAGGACGAGTTCAAGACCTTGCTGGTGCGCACCTACTCGGGGGCGCTGGGCGAGGTGAAGGACCAGACGCTGCACTTCAAGCCCATGCGCATGCAGCCCACCGACACCGAGGTGGTGGTGCGTTCCGAGGTGCGAGGCAAGGGTGAGCCCATCCAGCTCGATTACCGCCTGGAGAAGACCGCCAACGGCTGGAAGATCTACGACCTGAACGTGTTGGGCGTGTGGCTGGTGGAGACCTACCGCACCCAGTTCGCCCAGGAAATCGGGGCCAAGGGCATTGATGGCCTGATCGCCTCGCTGGCCCAGCGCAACAAAAGCAACAACGCCAAGGCCAGCTGAGCCCCATGAGCACCGAAGAGGCCCAACTCCCTGAGCGCCTGACCCTGGAAGAGGCTGGGCAGACCCTGGCCGAACTCGGCGCCATCGTGGCCCGGCAGCCTGGCCCGACGGTATCGGTGGACGCAGCCGGCTTGCGCGAGTTCGATTCTTCTGCCGTGGCGGTGCTACTGGAGTTGCGCCGCCAGCTCATCGCGCAGGGCAAGTCGCTGCGGGTGGTTCGCTGGCCTGGGCGCCTGCAGGCGCTGGTGGCCTTGTACGGTGTGCAGGAACTGCTGCCCGCCTGAGGCGGTGCTTTCCCCCGGGTCGTAAAATACCCGGTTCTCCGCGCCGCAGATGGTCTGCGAACCGCCGGGGACCCCAGCGGTTTCACCAGCGCATGTCAGCCGTCTCTTTTCAGAACGTTTCCAAAACCTACCGCACGTCCAGGGGCGATTTCCAAGCCCTGAGGTCGGTGTCTTTCGACATCGAGCCGGGCGAGTTCTTCGGTCTGCTCGGCCCCAATGGTGCGGGCAAGACCACGCTCATCAGCATTCTGGCCGGTCTGGCCAGCCCCACCTCGGGCCGTGTCACGGTGCTCGGGCACGACGTGCAATCCGATTACCGGGCCGCGCGTCGCCACCTGGGCGTGGTGCCGCAAGAGCTGGTGTTCGACCCCTTCTTCAACGTGCGCGAGGCGCTTCGCATCCAGTCGGGCTATTTCGGCATCCGCCACAACGACGACTGGATCGACGAGTTGCTCGCGGGCCTGGGTCTGAGCGACAAGGCCAGTGCCAACATGCGCCAGCTCTCGGGTGGCATGAAGCGCCGCGTGCTGATCGCACAGGCGCTGGTGCACAAGCCGCCGGTCATCGTGCTCGACGAGCCCACCGCTGGCGTGGACGTGGAGCTGCGCCAGACCCTGTGGCAGTTCGTCTCGGGCCTGAACAAGCGCCTGGGCAGCACGGTGCTGCTCACCACCCACTATCTCGAAGAGGCCGAGGCCTTGTGCGGCCGCATCGCCATGCTCAAGCAGGGGCAGGTGGTGGCGCTGGAGAGCACCTCGTCCCTGCTGGCGCGGGCATCGTCCAACGTGCTGCGCTTCAAGACCGATGGCGCGCTGCCGTCCGAGCTGGCCGCGCAGGCCCGCATCACCGGCCGTGTGGTGCAACTGCCTGCAGGCGACGTGGCCGCTGTCGAGCGCCTGCTGGCCCGCCTGCGCGAGGCGGGCGTGGTGGTAGAGGACATCGAAATCCGCAAAGCCGATCTGGAGGACGTGTTCCTCGACCTGACCGGCAGCCAGTCGGCGGCCAACCCCATTCGTGAAGAGGTGAGCGCATGAGCGGCTGGCAGACCCTGTTCTACAAAGAGGTGCTGCGCTTCTGGAAGGTGGCCTTCCAGACGGTGGCCGCGCCCATCGTCACCGCCTTGCTCTACCTGATGATCTTTGGTCACGTGCTGGAAGACCGGGTGCAGGTGTACGACTCGGTGAACTACACCGCCTTCCTGCTGCCTGGGCTGGTGATGATGAGCGTGCTGCAGAACGCCTTCGCCAACAGCAGTTCGTCCCTGATCCAGAGCAAGATCATGGGCAACATCGTGTTCCTGCTGCTCACGCCCCTGTCGCACCGCGCCTGGTTCGTGGCCTACGTGGGCTCCTCCATCGTGCGCGGTCTGGTGGTGGGCACCGGGGTGATGGCCGTGGCCTGGTGGTTCGCCAAGCCTTCGCTGGTGGCGCCTTTGTGGATTCTGGTGTTCGCCTTCATGGGGGCGGCCCTGCTGGGCGCGCTGGGCCTGATCGCGGGCCTGTGGGCCGAGAAGTTCGATCAGATGGCCGCGTTCCAGAACTTCCTCATCATGCCCATGACCTTCCTATCGGGCGTGTTCTATTCCATCCATTCCCTGCCGGCCTTCTGGCAGCAGGTGAGCCACCTCAATCCCTTCTTCTACATGATCGACGGCTTTCGCTACGGCTTTTTCGGCCAGAGCGACGTGTCACCCTGGGTCAGCCTGGGGCTGGTGGGCGCGGCCCTGGCGGTGGTCAGCGGCATTGCCCTTCACCTGCTGAAGATCGGCTACAAGATTCGCCACTGAGAACCCGCATGACCGCCGAAGAACTGCAATCCATCATCGCTGCCGGCCTGGCGTGTGAGCACATCGAGGTGGCCGGTGACGGTCGCCACTGGTCGGCCGTGATCGTCTCGCCCGAGTTCGAGGGCAAGCGGGCGATTCAGCGCCACCAGCGCGTGTACGCCACGCTGGGCGCGCGCATCCACACCGACGAGGTGCACGCCTTGTCAATGAAAACCTACACGCCCGCCGAATGGGCGGCACAAGGCTGAGCATGGACAAATTGCGCATTCGCGGTGGCCGCGTCCTCACGGGGGAAGTGCAGATTTCGGGCGCCAAGAACGCGGCGCTGCCTGAGTTGTGCGCGGCCCTGCTCACTGACGAGGCGGTGACCCTCACCAACGTGCCGCGCCTGCGCGACGTGGCCACCATGCGCCACCTGCTCGACAACATGGGGGTGCAGACGCAAACCTTGGGCGAGCGCGGTGGTCTGGTCCTGCGCGCGGCCGACCCCATCACCGCCGAGGCGCCCTATGACCTGGTCAAGACCATGCGCGCCTCGGTGCTGGTGCTGGGGCCGCTGCTGGCGCGCTTCGGCCATGCGCGCGTGTCGCTGCCCGGCGGCTGCGCCATTGGCTCGCGCCCGGTAGACCAGCACATCAAGGGCATGCAGGCCATGGGCGCCGAGATCGTGGTCGAGCACGGCTACATGGTGGCCCGTTTGCCGCAGGGGCGCACGCGCCTGCACGGTGCGCGCATCGCCACCGACATGGTCACCGTCACCGGCACCGAGAACTTCCTGATGGCCGCGGCCCTGGCGCAGGGCGAAACCCTGCTGGAAAACGCCGCGCAGGAACCTGAGATCACCGACCTGGCCGAAATGCTCATTGCCATGGGCGCCAAGATCGAAGGCCACGGCACCAGCCGCATCCACATCCAGGGTGTCGACCGCCTGCAGGGTTGCGAGCACCGCGTGGTGGCCGACCGCATCGAGGCCGGCACCTTCCTGTGTGCCGTGGCCGCCGCCGGTGGCGACGTGTTGTTGCGCCATGCCCGCTCCGACCATCTGGAGGCCGTCATCGAGAAGCTGGTGGCCGCGGGGGCAGAGATCGACGCCGGCTCGAACGCCGCGGGGCCGTTCATTCGCGTGCGCGCCAAAGGTCGCCTCAAGGCCCAGAGCTTCCGCACCACCGAGTACCCTGGCTTCCCCACCGACATGCAGGCGCAGTTCATGGCGATCAACTGCATTGCCGAGGGCGCCAGCAAGGTCACCGAGACCATCTTTGAAAACCGCTTCATGCACGTCAACGAGCTGGTGCGCCTGGGCGCGCGCATCCAGACCGATGGCAAGGTGGCGGTGATCGAGGGCGTGCCGCGCCTCTCGGGCGCCACCGTCATGGCCACCGATCTGCGGGCATCGGCCAGTCTGGTCATCGCGGGCCTGGTGGCCGACGGCGAGACCATCGTGGACCGCATCTACCACCTCGACCGCGGTTACGACCAGATGGAAGAGAAGCTGCGCGGCATCGGCGCGGACATCGAGCGCACCAAATGAACGACACCATCACCCTGGCCTTGTCCAAAGGCCGCATCTTCGACGAAACCCTGCCGCTGCTGCGCGCTGCCGGCATCGAGGTGCTGGAAGACCCGGAGAAGTCGCGCAAGCTGATCCTGCCCACCAACCAGCCCAATGTGCGCGTGGTGCTGGTGCGCGCCACCGACGTGCCCACCTACGTGGAGCACGGCGGCGCCGACCTGGGCGTTACCGGCAAGGACACCCTCATCGAGCACGGTGGCCAGGGCCTGTACCAGCCACTCGACCTGAACATCGCCCGCTGCCGCGTGAGCGTGGCCGTGCGCGCCGATTTCGACTACGCCAGCGCCGTGCGCCAGGGCTCTCGCCTGCGCGTGGCCACCAAGTACACCACCATCGCGCGCGAGTTCTTCGCCACCAAGGGCGTGCACGTGGACCTGATCAAGCTCTACGGCAGCATGGAACTGGCGCCCCTCACGGGCCTGGCCGATGCCATCGTTGACCTGGTCTCCACCGGCAACACGCTCAAGGCCAACCACCTCGTCGAGGTGGAGCGCATCATGGACATCAGCTCGCGCCTGGTGGTGAACCAGGCCGCGCTCAAGCTCAAGCAGTCCCTTATCCGTCCTCTTATCCGCACATTCGCCGACGCCGTCGACAAGGCCACCTAACCATGAGCATTTCCGCCACGCCCCTTCGCCTGTCCACCCTCGATGCCGACTTCGAGACCCGCTTCGCGGCGCGTCTGCACTGGTCCAGCGAGACGGATCATGCGATCGAGCAGCGCGTGGCGGACATCCTGGCCGACGTGCAGGCCCGTGGTGACGCGGCGGTGCTGGAGTACACCGCCCGCTTCGATGGCTTGAGCGCCAGCGAATTGCGTGCTTTGGAGTTGTCTCAAGCCGAACTCAAGGCCGCTTTTGACAGCCTGCCCGCCGCGCAGAAGGCCGCCCTGGAGTCGGCCGCGCAGCGCGTGCGCCGCTACCACGAGGCCCAGAAGAAGGCCAACGGCGAGAGCTGGTCTTATCGCGACGAAGACGGCACCCTGCTGGGGCAGAAGGTCTCGCCGCTGGACCGCGTGGGCATCTACGTGCCCGGTGGCAAGGCGGCCTACCCGTCCAGCGTGCTGATGAACGCCATTCCTGCCCACGTGGCGGGTGTGCCCGAAATCATCATGGTGGTGCCCACGCCGCGCGGCGAAAAGAACCCGCTCGTGCTGGCCGCGGCTTACGTGGCCGGCGTGAGCCGGGCCTTCACCATCGGCGGCGCGCAGGCCGTGGCCGCGCTGGCCTACGGCACGGCCACCGTGCCCAAGGTGGACAAGATCACCGGCCCCGGCAACGCCTATGTGGCCAGCGCCAAGAAGCGCGTGTTTGGCCTGGTGGGCATCGACATGATCGCGGGCCCCAGCGAGATCCTGGTGCTGGCCGATGGCAGCACCCCGGCCGACTGGGTGGCCATGGACCTGTTCAGCCAGGCCGAGCACGATGAATTGGCGCAGAGCATCTTGCTGTGCCCCGATGCCGCCTACATCGATGCGGTGCAAGCCGCCATCGACCGCCTGCTGCCCACCATGCCGCGCGCGGCCATCATCGCCAAGAGCCTGAACGACCGCGGCGCGCTGATCCACACCCGCAGCATGGAAGAGGCTTGCGAAATCAGCAACCGCATCGCCCCCGAGCACCTGGAGGTCTCCAGCGCCGAGCCCCACCGCTGGGAGCCACTGCTGCGCCACGCCGGCGCCATCTTCCTGGGGGCCTATACCAGCGAAAGCCTGGGCGACTATTGCGCCGGCCCCAACCACGTGCTGCCCACCAGCGGCACCGCCCGCTTCAGCTCGCCGCTGGGCGTGTACGACTTCCAGAAGCGCAGCAGCCTGATCGAAGTGAGCGCCGCCGGCGCCCAGGGCCTGGGCGTTGTGGCCGCCGAACTGGCCTATGGCGAGGGCCTGCAGGCCCACGCCCGCGCCGCCGAACTTCGCCTGACCGAGGTGCCCCCCATGCGAGGTGCCCAATGAGCATGAATCCCTTGAAATCCATCCGCCAGGACGTGCAGTCCATGCACGCCTATGCCATCCAGGACTCGACCGGCATGGTCAAGCTCGACGCGATGGAGAACCCCTACAGCCTGTCGCCCGAGCTGCAGGCCGAGCTGGGTACCCGCCTGGGGGCGGTGGCCATCAATCGCTACCCCGGCGCCCGCATCGAAGACCTCAAGCGCGAGTTGGCCCGCTACGTCGATTTGCCGCGCGGCCATGCCCTGATGCTGGGCAACGGCTCCGATGAGCTGATCTCATTGCTGGCCATGGCCTGCGACCTGCCGGGCGCCACCATCCTGGCGCCCGAGCCGGGCTTCGTGATGTACGCCATGAGCGCGCAGCTGCAAGGCCTGCGCTTCGTGGGCGTGCCGCTCACCGCCGCCTTCGAGTTGGACGAAGCCGCCATGCTGGCCGCGATGCGCGAGCACAAGCCCGCCATCACCTACCTGGCCTATCCCAACAACCCCACCGCCAACCTGTGGGACGCCGCGGTGATCCGCCGCCTGATCGCCGAGGCCGCCACCTTCAACGGCCTCGTGGTCATGGACGAGGCCTACCAGCCTTTCTCCAGCGCCACCTGGCTGGACGAAATGCGCGCGCACCCGGCGGCCAATGCCAACGTGCTGCTGATGCGCACGCTTTCCAAGTTCGGTCTGGCCGGCGTGCGCCTGGGCTACATGATCGGCACGCAGACCCTGGTGCACGAAATCGACAAGCTGCGCCCGCCATATAACGTGAGCGTGCTCAACGCCGAGTGCGCCCTGTTCGCGCTGGAACACGCCGACGTGTTCGCGGTGCAGGCCGCCGAGATCCGCGAGCAACGCGCCCGCCTCATCGACGCCCTGGCCCGCCTGCCTGGCGTTCAGCCCTTCCCCAGCGACGGCAACATGGTGCTGGTCCGCGTGCCCGACGCCCACCGCGCTTTCGAGGGCCTCAAGGCCCAGGGCGTGCTGGTGAAGAATGTTTCTAAAATGCACCCCTTGCTGGCCCAGTGCCTGCGGCTGACGGTGGGCACGCCCGCGGAAAACGCTCAGCTCCTTCGCGCTCTCCAGACTGCCCTATGACCAACCTGTCCACCTTCCCGGCCCCGGGGCCCAATGACCGTGCGGCCGATGTGCAGCGCAACACCAACGAGACGCAGATCAGCCTGCGGGTCAACCTCGACGGCACCGGTGTGTCCATCCTGTCCACCGGCATTGGCTTCTTCGACCACATGCTTGACCAGATCGCGCGCCATGGCCTGATCGACCTGGAAATCCAGGCCAAGGGCGATCTGCACATCGATGGCCACCACACGGTGGAAGACGTGGGCATCACGCTGGGCCAGGCCTTCGCCAAGGCCGTGGGCGACAAGAAGGGCATTCGCCGCTATGGCCACGCCTACGTGCCGCTGGACGAGGCGCTCTCGCGCGTGGTGATCGACTTCTCTGGCCGCCCTGGCCTGCACATGCGCGTGCCCTTCAAGGCCGGCACGATCGGCGCCTTCGACACCCAGCTCACCTACGAGTTTTTCCAGGGCTTCGTGAACCACGCTGGCGTCACCCTGCACATCGACAACCTGCACGGTGAAAACGCCCACCACCAGGCCGAAACCGTGTTCAAGGCCTTCGCCCGTGCGCTGCGCGCAGCCCTTGAGCGTGACCCCCGCATGGGCGACGTGATCCCTTCCACCAAGGGCTCACTCTGAGCAGGCCAGCGCAATGACTTCCAAGACGGTGGCCGTGGTTGACTACGGCAGTGGCAACCTGCGATCGGTTTCCCAGGCGGTGATCCATGCCGCACAGGGCAGCGGGGTGGACGTGATCGTCACCCAGCGCCCGCAAGACGTGATGGCGGCCGAGCGCGTGGTGCTGCCCGGCCAAGGCCACATGGGCGATTGCATGCGCGAGCTCGGCGCCTCTGGTCTGCTCGATGCGGTGCTGCACGCCGCCGCTCACAAGCCCCTGTTCGGCGTGTGCGTGGGCATGCAGATGCTGCTGGACCGCAGCGAGGAAGGACCGACCCAGGGCCTGGGGCTCATCCCCGGCGATGTGGTGCGCTTCCAGCTGGAAGGGCGCCTGCAGGCCGACGGCAGCCGCTTCAAGGTGCCGCAGATGGGCTGGAACCAGGTCTTCCACGAGCTCGGCTCAGGCCCGGCGCACCCGGTCTGGCGCGGCATCGATGACGGCGCTTACTTCTACTTCGTGCACAGCTACTACGCGCGGCCCGCTTCGGCGCTGCACGTGGCGGGCGAGGCCGTCTATGGCGGGCGCTTTGCGGCCGCCATCGCTCGGGATAATATTTTCGCCACCCAATTTCACCCCGAGAAAAGCGCGGCCCAAGGCCTGGCGCTCTATCGCAACTTCCTCACCTGGAACCCCTGAGGCCTCCGCGGTCCTTTTCCCATCATGCTGCTGATTCCCGCCATCGATCTGAAAGACGGCCAATGCGTTCGCCTCAAGCAGGGCGACATGGACCAATCCACGGTGTTCAGCGAGGACCCGGCGGCCATGGCCCGCAACTGGGTCAACAAAGGCGCCCGTCGCGTGCACCTGGTGGACCTCAACGGCGCGTTCGCGGGCAAGCCCAAGAACGAGCAGGCCATCAAGGGCATCCTGAAAGAGGTGGGCTCCGAGGTGGACGTGCAACTCGGCGGCGGCATTCGCGACCTCGACACCATCGAGCGTTACCTCGACGCCGGCCTGCGCTATGTGATCATCGGCACGGCCGCGGTCAAGAACCCGGGCTTCCTGCAAGACGCCTGCACCGCCTTCGGCGGCCACATCATCGTGGGCCTGGACGCCAAGGACGGCAAGGTGGCCACCGATGGCTGGAGCAAGCTCACCGGGCACGAGGTGGTCGACCTGGCCAAGAAGTTCGAGGACTACGGTGTTGATTCCATCATCTACACCGACATCGGTCGCGACGGCATGCTCAGCGGCATCAACATCGAGGCCACGGTGAAGCTGGCGCAGGCCGTCAGCATCCCGGTCATCGCCTCGGGCGGGCTGTCCAACCTTGACGACATTCGCCGCCTGTGCGCGGTGGAAGAAGAGGGCGTGGAAGGCGTGATCTGTGGTCGCTCCATCTACAGCGGCGACCTCGATTTCGAAGCCGCTCAGAAGCTCGCCGACGAGCTCAATGGCTGACGCCGCCCAGGCGGCTTGCCGCCCGGTGCGCATCCAGGGCCTGGACGCCCTGCAACTGAGCTTGCCCAACGGCGATTGCGCCACGGTGGCCCTTCACGGGGCCCACGTGCTGTCATGGGTGGCAGGTGGCGCCGAGCGCCTCTACCTCAGCCCCTTGGCGACCCTGGACGGCTCGGCAGCGATCCGCGGCGGGGTGCCGGTGTGTTTTCCGCAGTTCAACCAGCGCGGTGGCTTGGTGAAGCACGGGTTCGCGCGCCTCATGCCGTGGGTGGCCGACGAACCCTCTGCTGGCGTCGACAGCGTCTGCCTCACCTTGCGCCTTGGCGCCAGTCAGCACACCCGTTCGCAGTGGCCGCACGAATTCGATGCGACGCTCACCATCGAGCTCTCGGCAGGCGGCCTGGCACTCACCTTGGGCGTGCGCAACCTGGGGCAACGGGCTTTTTCCTTCACCGGTGCCCTTCACAGCTACTTCCAGGTGCTCGACATCGAGGCGGTGCGCTTGAACGGCTTGGCCGAGCCTTTGCGCATCCAGGGTGAGCACGACCGCGTGTACGCTGCCGCCTCATGCCCGCTTCTGTTGAGCGGTGGCCCGTCTCCCTTGCGCATCGAGCAAAGCCCGGCGTGGGCCCACACGGTGGTGTGGAACCCGGGCCCGACGCTTTCAGCGGCGATGGCCGACTTGCCCGACGATGGTCATCGGCACATGCTCTGCGTGGAGGCCGCGCAGGTCTTCGACCCGATTACCCTATCCCCCGGTGCCGCCTGGCAGGCCAGCCAGACCTGCACCCTGACCTGATTTCAGTGGAGCCCCTATGCTCGCCAAACGCATCATCCCTTGCCTGGACGTGACCGGTGGTCGCGTCGTCAAAGGCGTGAACTTCGTCGAATTGCGCGACGCGGGCGACCCGGTGGAAATCGCGGCCCGCTACAACGAGCAAGGTGCCGACGAACTCACCTTTCTGGACATCACGGCCACCAGCGATGGCCGCGACCTGATTCTGCCCATCATCGAGGCGGTGGCCTCGCAGGTGTTCATTCCGCTGACCGTCGGGGGCGGTGTGCGCACGGTGGAAGACGTGCGCCGCCTGTTGAACGCGGGCGCCGACAAGACCAGCTTCAACTCCGCCGCCATTGCCAACCCGCAGGTGATCCGCGAGGCGTCCGACAAGTACGGCTCGCAATGCATCGTGGTGGCCATCGACGCCAAGCGCCGCCAGGGCGATGACCTGACGCAGCGCGGCGAAGGCTGGGACGTGTACAGCCATGGCGGGCGCAAGAACACCGGGCTGGACGCGGTGCAATGGGCGCGCCGGATGGCGGCGCTCGGCGCTGGCGAAATCTTGCTGACCAGCATGGACCGAGACGGCACCAAATCGGGTTTTGACCTGGCGCTCACCCGCGCGGTGTCCGACGCGGTGGACGTGCCGGTGATCGCGTCAGGCGGCGTGGGCAATCTCGACCACTTGGCCGATGGCGTGCAGCAGGGCGGGGCGGATGCCGTGCTGGCGGCCAGCATCTTCCACTATGGCGAGTACACCATTGCCCAGGCCAAGGCCCACATGGCCAGCCGGGGCATTCCGGTGCGCCTCTGAGCCGAGGCGTCAGGCGCTGGGGGGCTTTTGCTGGCGCTCCAGTCGGTCTTCCAGCTCACCCAGGCTGGCGGCCAGGCCATTGCCCGTTTGCTCCACCGTCAGCTTCAAGGCTTGAAACTCGTTTCGCATGGCCTCTTGCAGTGCCGTGAAACGGGAAGCCTCGGCCTGATCGGCCAAGCCTCTTTGTTCTGCCACCTCTTTCATGGCCCGCCGCAGTTCCATCAGGTGGGTGGTCTGCAGGTAGGCCAGCGCAATCGCGAACACCAGCAGGGACAGCCCCAGCAGGCTCAGCATCGCCACTCCAAGCGGTGCCTGGATGGTGGCCAGCCCCAGGTTGAGGGAGGTGGGTTGGAGGATCTGGTCCAGGTTCAGGGCCACAAAGGCAAGCACCAGGACGAGGAAGAGAACCAGCAGCAACGATCGAATTTTCATGAGGCGCCTCCACTCAAAACGCCATGGTATCGCCCAGACGGCCTGGAGCCGTTGCCCCGCCGTGGGTGCGTGGTAGATTCCCGGGATGACTTGGCTTGACGATGTGAAGTGGGATGCGCAGGGCCTGGTGCCGGTGATTGCGCAAGAGGCGGCTACCGGTGACGTGCTGATGTTTGCCTGGATGAACCGCGAGGCCCTGCAGAAGACCGCGGAACTGGGGCGCGCCGTGTATTTCAGCCGCTCGCGCGGCAAGCTCTGGTTCAAGGGCGAAGAATCCGGGCATGTGCAGACGGTGCACGACATCCGCCTCGATTGCGACAACGACGTGGTGCTGCTCAAAGTCACCCAGCTGGGGCACGAGCCCGGCATCGCCTGCCACACCGGACGCCACAGCTGCTTCTACCAGCGGCTGCAAGATGGTGGCTGGCAGGCCGTCGAGCCTGCGCTGAAAGACCCGGAATCCATCTACAAGTGAACGCCATGTCCCTCACCGACGACCTGGACCGCCTCGCGGCCGTGATCGAAAGCCGCAAACCCGCCAATGGCGGTGACCCGCAGACCAGCTACGTGGCCAGGCTCCTGCACAAGGGGCCGGATGCTTTCCTGAAAAAGATCGGCGAAGAGGCCACTGAGGCCGTGATGGCTGCCAAAGACGCCGACCACGGCGGCGACACGCAAAAGCTGGTGAACGAAGTGGCCGACCTCTGGTTTCACAGCATGATCGCGCTGGCCCACCATGGCCGTGGCCCTGCCGACGTGGTGGCCGAGCTGGTGCGCCGCGAAGGCCTCAGCGGCCTGGAAGAAAAGGCCTTGCGCAAGGTGCAGGCCCGCGAATCGGGAGAGTGAGCATGAGCGATGTGATCGACGTCGAGGACGCGGATTCTCAAAAGGCCCAAGACCTGAAAAGCATCGGCTGGGTCAGCTACATCCTGCACCTGATCGTGGCCGTGGGCGCCGTCATTCCAGGCACGCAGCCCGGGGTAGCCCTGCTCATCGTGGCGCTGGTCATCGATCTGGTGAAAAAGGGCGAAGCCGAAGGCACCTGGCAGGCAAGTCATTTCAGCTGGCGCATCCGCACCGTCATCTGGGCCGCCATCCTGTACCTGGTTACCGCGCCGCTCTGGCTGGCTTTCCTGGTGCCCGGCATGATGGCCTGGATCGCCATCTCCATCTGGTTTCTCTACCGCATCGTCCGGGGCATGGTGGCCATGAACGCCAACCAGGCCCTGCCTCGCTGATACCCGCCATGTCTGACCACGACCCCAACTGCATCTTCTGCAAAATCATCGCGGGCCAGATTCCTTCGCGCAAAGTGCACGAAGACGAAGACCTGTACGCTTTCCACGACATCAACCCCTGGGCGCCGGTGCACTTTCTCATCGTGCCCAAGCGACACATCGCCTCGATGGCCCACGTCACCGCCGCCGACGAGCGCGTGATGGGGCGCATCATGACCCTGGCCCCACGCCTGGCGCTGGAGCAAGGCTGCAACCCCTATCCGAATGGCGGTTTCCGCATCGTCTGCAACACGGGCGCAGAGGGCGGGCAGGAGGTGCACCACCTGCACGTGCACGTGATGGGTGGCCCCCGCCCGTGGGCCCGCGGTTGAGCACCGCTGGTCGGTATGGTCATCGCTGTTCCGGCCGGTCGAGAACCCTCCACCCCGCTTAGAATCCCACCCCATGCGCCTAAGCGCTTGACATCAATTTCTGGAGAATTCCATGGGTAGCTTTTCCATCTGGCACTGGCTCATCGTGCTGTTGATCGTGGTCATGGTGTTCGGCACCAAGAAACTCAAGAACCTGGGCTCTGACCTGGGGGGCGCGGTCAAGGGCTTCAAG
>Ga0255095_1000432_pt1 | contig 21612 bp, 20 predicted proteins | sample Colum_Law_RepC_8_2_FD_188435 | JGI IMG/M metagenome (GOLD analysis project Ga0255095, IMG submission 188435) | Freshwater microbial communities from Columbia River, Oregon, United States - Colum_Law_RepC_8d | ecosystem: Environmental > Aquatic > Freshwater > River | place: USA: Oregon...
GGGCATGTGCGCCAGCAAGACGGCGTTGCCCGTGCTGGGCGTGCCGGTGCAGTCCAAGGCGCTCAACGGCATGGACTCCCTCCTGAGCATTGTCCAAATGCCCGGGGGCGTGCCGGTCGGCACGATGGCCATCGGCAAGGCGGGTGCCATCAACGCGGCCCTGCTGGCCACGGCCATCCTGGGCAACAAACACCCGCAGTTCCGGGTCGCCTATGAGCAGTTCCGCACTGAGCAAACTCAGGCCGTGCTGCAAAACCGGGTGCCTGGAAACACGGTGTCACACTGAGTGGGGCGATGGGATTCCCGGGCGCATCGGGACGAGAATTCGGAGAAAGGCCCAACACCCCGCTTGCCGCACGGGTCAGGTCCCCGCTTTCATCGGGCCGGATGAAACGTCGCGATTTCCTAACACTCTTGCCGCTGGCCGCTGGTGCGATTTCCTGGGGCTGCCGTCGCAAGCTCCGGCCGGAGCTTATCAAGATTGAGGATTTCGAAGACCGCAAAGGCGGTTGGCGCGTGATCAAGGTGGCTTGCGTGGGTGACAGCATCACCTTTGGAGCGGGTGTCGAAGAGCGCGAGAAGAACAATTATCCCAAGCAATTGGGCGAACTCTTGGGCAACCGCTTCGAGGTGCGCAATTTCGGGCGGAGCGGTGCTACCCTGAGCCGGGTTGGAGACCTCCCGTACGCCAACACTGACGAGTTCAAGGCGGCCATGGCCTGGCAGCCGGACATGGTGATCATCAAGTTGGGCACCAACGACACGAAGCCGCAGAACTGGAAAGACCAAGCCTTCTTCGAGCAAGAAACCCGCTGGTTGATTGATCAGTTTCGCGACCTCAAGTCCAAGCCCCAGGTGTGGGCCTGCCTCCCGGTGCCGGTGTATTCCGACACCTGGGGCATCACCGGCCATATCCTGGACGACGGCGTGATCCCGGCCTTGATGGCCGTCACCACCGACAAGAAGGTGCCCGTCATCGATCTCAATGATGCCCTGACTGGCTACCCCGAGATGTTCCCCGACAAGATTCACCCGAATGCTGCCGGGGCGACCTTGATGGCCCGGACGATTTTTCAGGCCATCCGCCCGTGACCAGATGGGCTGGGGAGGGATTTACCCGCGGGTTGGCTGAAATCCCTTTTGCCACCCGGATCGGTGGGTCCCTAGAGTGAGGGTCATGTCGAGACCGGCCTTGGGACGCGGATTGGGAGCGCTGATGGGTGGGGGAATCAAATCCCCCTTCGCCGCGCCACCGACGTCGTCAGTGCCCACACCGCCTGCGGTCACCGGCAGCGCGGCTCCGGTGGTGGCTCAACCTCCCGTTCCGCCGGCACCGGCTCCGGTTCAGCTCCCTCCCGGTTCGCTCGTGCGCAAGATTTCCCGCGACCGTATTCGTCCTTCGGCCCTGCAACCGCGGAAAGAATTCCCCCCGGAATCCCTGGCTGAACTGGCCGACTCCATTCGTGAGCAAGGCATCATCCAGCCGCTGGTGGTTCGGGTGGTGGGTGAGTTTTTTGAGTTGATCGCCGGTGAGCGCCGCTGGCGCGCCGCGGGGCTCGCCGGTCTGACCGAGGTTCCCGTAATCGAGCGGGTGGCCACCGATTTGGAGGTGTTGGAACTCGCGCTCATCGAGAACCTCCAGCGCGAGAACCTCAATCCCATTGATGAGGCCTTGGGCTATCAGCAGTTGATGACCCAGTTCTCCCTCACCCAGGAACAGGTCGGCAAGAAAGTGGGCCGCGGTCGCGTGGTGGTGGCCAATGCCACGCGTTTGTTGAAGCTGCCGGCGACGGTGCAAGAAGTGGTGAGGGATGGCGGTCTTTCGGTGGGCCACGCCAAGGTCATCCTGAGCGTGGAGGATCCCCAGCAACAGGAGATGCTTGCCCGCCTCGCGATGCGCGGAGGATGGACCGTGCGCCAACTCGAGGCCGCCATCGCCAAGAAGGATCCGGCCGCGCCGTCACTGGCGGTGGATCCGCGGACAGCTTTGGCTTCGGTACCGGTACCGGTCGATCCGCATCTCACAGATTTGGAAAATCGCATCCGCGACCGCGTGGGTCTTCGCATCGCCCTGCACTACAAAGGCGGGAAGGGTCGGTTGGATGTCCAGTTCAACAGCAATGACGAATTGGACCACCTGCTCGAGGTTTTGGGCGTCACGGTGGATTGAACGCGGACGCGGGTTCGGGCGCTTTCCGGCTTCACCCCGGCCGAGCAATGGCCATATTCGGCGCGCCTCCGGTTTACTCCGGTTTCATAGACCATGCAGAACACGCCTGAATTCCGTGCCTCCGTCGCCTCCCGCCTTGCCGCTGCCGCGGCTCAAGTTCCGTCGCTGACCGCCTTTGTCGGTTTGGATGGATTCGTGGATGAAATCCTTCACGTGGTGGACAAGCGCTACGATGCCGTCCGCTTCGATCGCATTCCGACCATTGCCGCCTATGCGCAGCGGTTGGCTGCCGCTGCCGGCCGCAGCACCAATGTCGAATTGGTGAACGTGCTGACCAAGTTGGGCGGAAACGGTCCGATCATGGCCAATGCACTGGCCAGCCTGGGCATCGGCGTGACGTACGTGGGTTCCTTGGGATGGCCGGCCCTGCATCCGGTGTTCGAGCCGTTTGCCGCACGCGCCGAAGTTCACACCATTTGTGAGCCCGGCTTCACCGACGCCCTGGAGTTCGAGGACGGCAAGCTGATGGTGGGCAAGCACTACACCCTCAAGCAAATCCACTGGGACAACTTGTGCCAGCGCTACGGCAAGGAGAAGTTCGCCGCAAGTTCGCCTCCTCCAGCCTCGTGGCCTTCGTCAACTGGACCATGCTCCCGCACATGTCGGCGATCTGGGAGAGCTTGCACGCGGAGCTGATGCCCGCGCTGCAGGGGCCCCGTCGGAAGATCTTCTTCGATCTGGCCGATCCGGAAAAGCGCACTGCCGAAGACATCCGCCATGCGCTGGACTTGATCGTGAAGTTCCAGAGCCGCTTCGACGTGATCCTGGGTCTCAACGAGAAGGAAGCCTACGAGATCGCCGGCGTGCTGGGTCTGGATGCCTCGCCTCGCGACTGGAAGGGCTTGGCCGAACTCAGCGTGGCCATTCAGCAGCGCGTGCCCGTGGATACCCTCGTGGTGCATCCGGTGGCTTATGCGCTGGCGGTCTCGGGTGGGATCGCTTCGGTGGTCGAGGGACCGGTCTGCAAGAAGCCCAAGATCACCACGGGTGCCGGCGACCATTTCAACAGCGGCTTCTGCTTGGGCAAGCTGCTGGGCCTCGACAATGCGGACAGCGTGCTGTGCGGCGTCTGCACCAGTGGACACTATGTCCGCACCGCCGAAAGCCCGAACGTGGATGCGCTCGTGGCCTTGATGCGCCAGTACCCAGTGGAGTGATGCCGGATTCAATCCGCGCGGCGCTCCGCAGACGGTGGGCGAGCCGAAGCGGTTTGAAATCTGGGAGTCGACAGCAAGGGGGCAGGGGATCGTTGAGGGTCCTCGGGCCCCCTGTTCCTTTTCTGGGCTCGAGGTTTTTTGGCGGGGTGTTCTGCGCGAAAATTGGCCAGACTGGAGACTGAGGGCTACCCGTTTAATCCATCAACGGTGTCCGGGCTCAGGCGGGGATTTGTCGGATTTCTGCGATGATGGAACCGTGTTGGAACCAACCGGCCGCGTTCCGGTATCGTGGCGGGAAAATGGACAAGGGAAGTGTCTCGGAAGAACAAGGACGGTTTCCGAGCCCATGAAACAGATCCGAGGGAAAGGCCCCGAGAAAAAAGCCCGAGAGACAGCCTTAGAAAAAGATGGTGGTAGGAGAAGGATTCGAACCTTCGTAAGGCGTTAGCCTGACAGATTTACAGTCTGTTCCGATTGACCACTCCGGCATCCTACCACTTTCCACACTCCGGCGAACCGGAAGAGCGGGGGCGAATGAACGCAAACTGGACCCGCGCGCTCAAGGAGTTTTTGCATTTCATCGAAACTTCTTTGTGACGCCCGAAGTGGGTTCGTTGCGAAATCAGGGGTTTTGGAGAGAGGAGTTTCCAGCTCTTGGGCACTCGCCGCTTGGCGCGAGAGGCTGTTGCCCCGTACAACCTCGCTCGTAATGGTTGCTGCAATCCTCATCACGCTGGTTCTGGCCTACTTCGCGGGTTCTCTCCCGACAGGCTATCTGGTGGCGCGGGCGATGCGGGTCGATATCACCCGGGTGGGCAGTGGGAATATTGGCGCGACCAACGTGTTTCGGGTGCTGGGCAAGGGCCCTGGAGCCTTGGTGCTGATCGTGGATCTGCTGAAGGGGGCGCTGGCGGTCCAATTCGCTCCGGCGTTGGCCGTGGCGCTGGCTCCTTCCAATTCCTCGGCGCTGCCGGCGCTCGCGGCCTTGGGGGCCGTCTTGGGGCACAACTACACCTGCTGGTTGGGATTCAAGGGGGGCAAGGGAGTGGCTACTTCCGCCGGTGCCATGGCGGCGCTCATCCCTCCGGCTTTTGGTGTGACGGTGATCACCTGGCTGTTGGTGTTCTTTCTGAGCCGGTATGTGTCGATGGCTTCGATCGCCGCCGCGATCATTTTGCCTGTTGCCACAATCTTCACGGTATCGGGCCCGACTCGGTGGCCGTTGGTCGCTTTCACCTCGGCGCTGGCAGCTTTGGCGGTGTGGCGTCATCGGGCCAACATCGAGCGATTGAGGGCGGGGACCGAACATCGCTTCGGCAAATCCAAACTCTCCGCATCATGAAGGTTGCCATCTTGGGAGCGGGTGCGTGGGGAACGGCGCTGGGAGTGGTGCTGTCTCAGGGTGGGCATTCAGTGCGGCTCTGGGGGCATCGACCGGAGCATGTCTCCGAACTGGCTCGGACCCGGATCAATGCGCGGTTCCTGCCCGGTATTCCCCTGGTGGGAGACTGGGCCTTCGAGACGGAGTTCGATGCGGCCCTGGCCGAGGCCGAGGTGGTGGTCGTGGCGGTTCCCTCCAAGGCGTTCCGAGAAGCTGCGGCTCGGTTGACGGGCTTCCGGGGCCCGGTCGTCAGTGTGACCAAGGGTATCGAATTTACCTCAGGTCTGACCATGACCGGAATCCTGGACTCGGTGGCTCCGGGTCTCCAGACCGCTGCCCTCTCCGGCCCCTCGTTGGCCATGGAAGTCGCCCGTGGTGTGCCCACGGCCGTGGTGGTGGCCAGTCGCGAAGAGGTCGTGTCGCGCACAGTCCAAGATCTTTTTCACCAGCCCGCGTTCCGCGTCTATCGCAGTTCAGACCTCATTGGGGTGGAGTTGGGAGGGGCTTTGAAGAACGTCATCGCCATCGCCGCAGGGGTTTGTGATGGCCTGGGCTATGGCGACAATGCCAAGGCGGCACTGGTGACTCGAGGCAAGACGGAGATGATGCGTTTGGGCGTGGCCTGCGGGGCCCGCGCAGACACCTTTGCCGGCCTCAGCGGACTTGGGGATTTGGTGCTGACTTGTTTTTCGAAATTGAGCCGCAACCGGGGCTTCGGTGAGAAAGTAGGGCGCGGAGGATCGGTGGCCGAAATCCTGGCTGGATCCGTCTCGGCGGTCGAAGGCTATCCCACCACCCAATCGGCCTGGGCGCTGGCCCGGCGATTGAACGTGGATGCGCCCATCACCTCCGAGGTGTACGCCATGCTCTATGAGGGCAAGAACGTTCGTCAGGCGGTCCACGACCTTCTGAGTCGGGACTCCAAGGTGGAGGATTGACCTCCATGGAACCCCCAAGATCCGTCGAGGTTTCCGGTCGGACCCTCCCGCACGGGGCCTTGCCCCTTCGAGGTTTGTTGTCCGGACCCGAGCCGGTGTTGGCGCTGGCCCCGATGCAAGATGTCACGGACCTGCCCTTCTGGGGTGTCATGGCCCGCTACGGTGGGCCGGATATCTATTGGACCGAGTATTTCCGGGTGCACAGCACCAGCACGCTCGACGCTCCCATCTTGCGGTCCATCGTCGAAAACCCCACCGGTCGCCCGGCCATCGCCCAACTCATCGGCAATGACCCAGTGGCGTTGGCCAAGGCCGCCCGGGAATTGCAGCAGTACCCCGTGGCGGCGGTGGATCTCAATCTCGGGTGCCCGGCGCCCGTGGTATACCGCAAGTGCGCTGGCGGGGGCTTGCTGCGTGAACGGCATCGCATTGACGCCATCTTGGGCGCCTTGCGTCAGTCAGTGACGCAGGTGCCCTTCACGGTGAAGACGCGCGTGGGTTTCAGTGACGACGCCGACTGGGATGCTTTGTTGGCGCTCTTTGCCCGGCACCAAATCGATCTTCTCACCGTGCATGGCCGGACGGTCACCGATATGTACCGGACCGAGGTCCGCAGTGATTGGATCGCCCGCGCCGTCCAAGCGATGCCGTGCCCGGTGCTGGCCAATGGCAATGTGCATTCTCCGGAACGGGCTGAACAAGTGCTGCGCGAGACGGGGGCTCGTGGGTTGATGATCGGTCGTGGCTGCATTCGCAATCCCTGGATCTTCGAACAAATCCGGGAACACCGACGTGATGGGCGTTGGCGGCAACCCCGAGGTCGGGAGGTCTTGGACTATGTCACTCACCTCTACGAGGTCACTCGTCCCACGGCCGGCTTCCGCGAACGGTTGCAGGTCGAGAAGATGAAGAAGTACATGAACTTCATCGGCGAGGGAGTCGCTCCCGACTTCCTCCATCGAATCCGGCGCGCTACGACGCGTGAGGAGTTTTTTGACTGCTGCCGGGAGTTCCTCGAGCACGACCGTGAGATGTCCTTGCAACCGCCACCCTTGCCGGCTCACGGCGCCCGGAGTGGCGGCGTTGATCAACGGGATCAGTAGGTCAGCAGTTCAAGCTGCTGCTGCCCTTTGGCGGTCAACGTCCAGAGTTGGCCGCGCTTGAAGACCAGCTTTCCGCACGGGAATTGTTCGAGGGTCTTGGGATTCACTCCGAGTAGTCGGTAAGGCCCCATGTTGGCGGGCAGTTCCGAGGCGGCTCTGGGGATGGCTCGCAAGGGGATGCCATTGAATCCCAGCGAAAGTTCCCAAGCGGCGATGCCCTGACGCTGTGCCACCGGATTGGCTTCGACGGCACCGGGGTTGCGCCGTACCCAGTCCAAGGCGGGCCGGCGGATCAGGACTCGGGTGAGTTCAGGAGTTTCCTTCAGGTGACGGGCGAGGTTGAAAGGGGCTCCAGGCTTGGCTTGGGCCTGCGAGCGGAAGACGGCCGCGGGATCCAATCCGACGAGATTGCGTCCATTGAAATTGCCGTGGTCGTTGCGCGTTTCGCCCATGTTGGCCTTGTGCCAAGCGGCATAGCGGGCGGCCACCATGAAGGTGATTTCGAAGTGCAGGTGTGCGCGGTCGGGAGTGATCCGCTGGCGGGTATTGGACGTTCGGCCCATCCGACCGAGGGGTTGGCCCGCTTGAACCGGGGTGCCGACTCGAACCCCGGACGTCACGGAGGCCAGATGGGCGTACAGCGTGAAGACCTCCAGACCATCGATCTCATGCCGGACGACCACATAGTTGCCGTAGTTGGAAAGCCCGGAGCGGGTGTTCACATAGGCGACCTGGCCGGCGAGCGCGCACAGGGCATCATCGGTGGGTTCGCCGCGTCGGTCCCGTTGCATGGGGCGGATGTCCAATCCCTCATGCAATTGACCGCCGCCCGATCGGACGCACCCGAACTGGCCGCTGGTCCACGGCTTGCCGGACGTGCCGACAAAATACCGCTCAGCCCCGACGTCTGGATCGAGGATCGCGCGGTTGGCTGTGGGTAATTTAAATGGCTGAGCCTGGAGCCCAAGGGTGATCCACAGGCACAGCAGGGGAAGGAGGTTGCGAATCACTGGCCTTGGAAGGGGTCGAATTCGTTCTTCAGCTTGGTGTCCGCTTTCGGGTCCTTGGGCTTGGCGGTTTTGGAGCTGGGGGCGGCATTGGTGGAGCCGGCGGCCGCAGGCTTGGACTTCTTCTCCTTCGGAGGCTTGGCCTGGTTCTTGAGCTTGATGGCCACGTTGTTGAGACCACGAACAAAGATAACCGATTCCTCATGGCTCATGTCCGGGGTGAAGACGATGACCCCTTGATCAAGGGCCCGGCGCTGGAGGGGGGCTGCGATCCAGCGATTGAAGACATTGGTGCCATCGGACCAGCGGGCGGCGATGACCAGGCGCTGTCCTTTGGCGGCCACGGAGTTCATGTGCAGCACCATGGATCCGCGTTGAACGAATTCGACCGCGATGGAGTACGACTGGTCGCGTTGCTCGACGAGGGTGGCCCGCTTCACGTCCCGCTCGTCCAGGACGGCGTCGCGCTGCACGGTCATCTCGACGGGATCGGTGCGGCCCACGGTGGCCTTGTTCACTCCGAGGGTTCCCAATTCGCTGGCGCGGCCGGAGAAATCAGTGACCTCGCGGTAGACGCGGATCTGAGCCATCTGCTTGGCTTCGAGCTTCTTCTTTTGCTCCAATTCCTTGTCACGCTGCTTTTCCTCAGGGGTGGCACCGTGCACTCCCCAGCAGAGGACCAAGGTTGCCAGACCGAGAAAGAGGTTGAAGCTGCCGCGCCGCTCTTTCATCTTCCCGCCCAAGAGTAGAAACATCCGCGAAAGTAAATCCGAGCCATGGGACAACAATCCAACAAAATTCAGAAGCGTGCCCGCCGTAAGGCCTACATGATCCGTAAGAAAGACAACGCCAAGGTCGCCGCGAGCGCTTCGAAGAAGAAGAAGTAACCAAGAGTTTCGCCGTTTTGGCGCGACCCCAAGGCCACCCGCAAGGGTGGCCTTTGTCGTGGGTAGCACGAATTTTTCCGGGCCTGGGAGGTGATGTTTCGAGCGTTCGGGCGGTGTGGCGTTTTTCTGGGGCGGCCCCTAGGCTCGGGCGTCATGAGCTTTCCTTCCTTGTACTGCGGCATCGGCGACGAAGCCGGAAACCTCCTGGAGTCCCAATTGGCCGCGGCCCGGGAGTTGGGCTGGAAGCACATCGAGGCCCGCAATATCACGCTGCCGGGCTTCCCGAAGGCCAATCTCCACGACTTGCCGGACGCGGCCTTTGATGAGGTCGAGCAAGCCCTGCAGGCGGCGGGGGTTTCGGTGTACTGCTTTGCTTCGACCATTGGGAACTGGTCCAAGAACGTGGAGGACTCTTTCGATATCACTTTGGCGGAGGTGGAGCGTGCGATTCCCCGCATGCAACGTTTGGGTTCGCGGTACATCCGCGTGATGAGCTACAAGGTTCGGGAGGGTGCCGACCTGATGGAGGAGGAACGTTTTCGTCGGATGCGTGAGGTGACTCAACGCTTTCTGGAGGCCGGTATCCAGCCGCTGCACGAGAATTGCATGAATTACGGCGGGATGAGTTCGCGGCATGCGTTGCGGTTGCTGGATGCGGTGCCGGGTTTGAAGTGGGTTTTTGATACTGCCAATCCGGTCTTCAATGCGGACCGCACGCGGCCTGAGCCTCATCCGCGGCAAGATCCGTGGGAGTTCTGGACTCAAGTGCGCGATGTCTCGGAGCACATCCACATCAAGGATGCCCGTTGGAACCATGCCAAGAATGATGCCGACTATCACTGGCCCGGAGAGGGGGATGGGGCGGTGGTTCGGATTTTGGAGGATGCTTTTCGGCGTGGATATTCTGGAGCCTTGAGCATCGAGCCTCACATGGTGGCTGTGTTCCATGATGCGAGTGGTGCGGCGGTTCCTCCGCCGGACTCGGCGTTGAAGGCCAATTTTGTGGAATATGGTCGACGTCTGGAGCGACTGGTGGCGGCGATTCAGGGTTTGTAGGGGTTGCTTTGGCGGAGGTTCCGCGGGAACGGGCCTGCGCTCGCAGGGAAGCTCGGGGAAGGGAGGGTTTGATCGCTTCCAATGCTCGCTGCGGCCCGATCCCGCTGCTGCCTGGTGACAGGGAGAGTTGTGGGGCTTCGCCTTGGGTGGGTTTTACTTCGGGGGTGGTGCTGGATGATTCGGGTGTTTTCGGGGCGGGTTTCTGCGGGTTATTTCGGGCGGTTTGGAACCGTGTTGATGGGGAGAACGAGAGGGTGGAGCGAAGGTTTTTCTCTCTGCCATGGAGCAGTCGTGAATGGTGGATCTTAAAATTTTTCGGAAAAGTCCTTTGACTGTTCGGGTGAACTTCCTACAGTGCGCCCCGCTTTCGGGCCAGTGGGGTCGTAGCTCAGTTGGTAGAGCACCACAATGGCATTGTGGGGGTCAGGAGTTCGAATCTCCTCGGCTCCACCACTTCTGCCCGAGAGCGAGGGGGTTGAGCCACAATCCCCACTTTCGGATCGTTTCCCATTTCACGGTCTATCTTCACTTTCGGTGGATTGCCGCTTTTGGTTTATTCCCGATCCGATCTTCTCCTCCGTTTTCCGGATCACCGTCCCCCCTTCTTTATCTGCTTTCTGGTTTTTGTAATCCCGGACGATTTTTTGATTCCTGCTTTTGATGACCTGTCCGAGTCGACTGGGTCGGGACGGTCTGTGTGGGCGGTGGAGCCTGTCCCTTGTTTCTTGCTGGTCGATGGGTGGTGGGGCGGGGAACGTCTGGGGATGAAGGCTGCGGTGTTGTATGGGCGTGAGGACATTCGGATCGAGTCGGTTGCGGAGCCGTCGCTGGACGCGGGCGAGGTTCGGGTGCGGATCGGGGCGGCGCTGACTTGTGGTACCGACTTGAAGGTGTACCGGCGCGGGTACCACGCTCGGATGCTGACGCCGCCGTGTGTCTTCGGCCATGAGTTGGCCGGTACGGTGGTGGAGGTCGCACCCGACGTGGCCGGGTGGATTGCGGGGGATCGGGTGGTGTGTGCGAATTCGGCTCCGTGTGGCACGTGTGAATGCTGTGCTGGGGGGCAGGAGAATCTTTGCGATGACCTCCTTTTCCTCAATGGGGCCTATGCGGAGTCGATCGTGATTCCGGCCCGGATCGTGACGAGGAATCTTCTCCGCCTCCGCCCGGAGACTCCGTTCGAGGCAGCTGCCCTCACCGAGCCTTTGGCGTGTGTGGTTCAAGGGATTCAGGATCTCCAACCACGGCCGGGTGAACGGGTGCTGGTGATGGGTGCTGGCCCCATCGGTTTGTTTGCCGTCGCCTTGGCCGTGGAAGCCGGATGTGTGGTGACGGTGGCTGGCCGTGGGGAGTCCCGCCTGTCGTTGGCACGGCGGCTCGGTGCTTCCAACATCGTGAACATGGCGGGGCGCGAGGATTTGGAGGCGGCGGTTCGATTTTCGGCGCCGGCTGCTGTTTTTGATGCGGTTTTTGAGGCTGTGGGCAAGCCGACGGCCTGGGAGGCGGCCACCCGGCTGGTGCGCAAGGGAGGGCGGGTGAATTTCTTTGGCGGTTGTCCTTCAGGGACTTCGGTCACTCTGGAGACCAGTCTCTTGCACTATTCCAACCTCACACTTCTGGCCAGTTTTCATCACACTCCCCGATCCATCCGCACCGCTTTGGATTTGATCGAGCGGGGAGTGATTCGGGCGGGGGACTTTGTCGATGGTGAGGCCTCGTTGGACGAGTTGCCGGAGCTCTTCCGTTCCATGGCCCAGGGCAATCGGTCGGTGAAGACCTGCATTCGAATGAATGGATGACTCCAGTTTGGTGATCGCCTCGGCGGCTCGTTCCTCGTATTCCCTCCGGCCTATGCAACCGATCGCTGTGACTCTCCTGTGGATCTTCATCGCCCTGATGGTCGCCGGCGGGCTTGTGGGCTTTCTGAAAGCGAAGTCCAAGGCATCCCTCTTCGCATCCGTGGGTTCGGCGATCCCGTTGGCGCTGGTGGCTTTGGGGCGATTGCCGGGTTCCGTTGCCGTGGGGGTTCTCATCGTGCTTCAGGCGGTGTTCTTCATGCGTTTGAGGAAGACCGGCAAGTTCATGCCTTCGGGGATGCTTCTGGGGCTGTCGATCCTCATGGAGGCCGCCATGATCTACTTCGTTTTCATCGCGAAAGCCTGACCCACTGTGCCTGATAACGGTCTCCCTATCTGGCGGCTGCATGCCGACCTGATCCGCACGCTCACCGAGGGCAATCAACTCGTCTTGGTCGCGGCCACTGGGTCCGGCAAGACCACCCAGGTGCCTCAGATGATCCTGGATGCGGGATTGGTGTCTCCAGGTCAGCAAATCGTCGTGCTGCAGCCGCGGCGTGTGGCGGCGCGGACCGTGGCCACTCGGGTGGCTTGGGAACGGAAGGTCCGGTTGGGGGCGGAAGTCGGCTATCAGGTGAGGTTCGAGGACCGGATCGGCGACGCGACCCGAATTGCCTTTGTCACTGAAGGCATTCTCCTTCGCTGGCTCCAGGATGATCCCCAGCTCAGCCAGATCGGTGTGTTGATCTTCGACGAGTTCCATGAGCGCAACTTGCTGAGCGATGTGGCGTTGGCTTTGGCCAAACGCCTTCAGGCGACCGAGCGGCCGGACCTTCGCCTGGTGGTGATGTCCGCGACGCTGGAGGCCGAACCGGTGGCCCGCTATTTGGCGGCTCCGATGCCGGTGATGTCGTCCATTTCGGAACCGGTATCGAGCGGTGCAAATTTTGGCGGATCCGCTCCGGTACCGGTGCCGGTGCCGGCTCCGATCTTGGTTTCTGAAGGACGGACGTTCCCGGTCGAGATGCAATGGCTCGATTACGGCGATAGCCGCCCTGTGCATGAGTTGGCCGCAGAAAAGGTCGAGCGCATTGTCGATGCGGGTTGGGAGGGGGACATCCTCGTGTTCATGCCGGGCAAGGGTGAGATCCAGTCCACCCTGGGAGCCTTGGCTGCAGCGCGTTTGGGTGAACGGGTAGCGTTGATCCCGCTTCATGGAGAATTGGCTCCCGACGATCAGGATCGGGCGTTTCAGCCCAGTCCGCTGAGGAAAATCGTGGTGTCCACCAATGTGGCGGAAACATCGGTGACCATCGATGGCATCCGTCATGTCGTCGATGGCGGCTTCGCCCGGATGGCACGCTATGATGCCGAGCGAGGTATCCAGACATTGATGGTCGAGGAGATCAGCCGCGCTTCGGCCGACCAGAGGGCGGGTCGTGCCGGTCGAACGGCTCCAGGCACGTGCTGGCGATTGTGGACCGAAAGCGGGCACCTCAATCGCCCGGCCCGCAATACTCCGGAGATCCAGAGGGCAGATTTGGCGGAGGTGGTCCTGCTGCTCCATTCACTCGGTGTGCGTCAGGCCGCCACGTTCGATTGGTTGGACGCTCCGGATAAGGCGGCGGTCCTTCGGGCCGAGCGTTTGCTGTTCATCCTGGGTGCGCTCGAAGGGGACCAAGGCTCTGAAGGGCGTGGGTTCGATCTCACCCCGGTGGGGCGTCAAATGCTGCGCCTACCGATGCACCCCCGCTTTGCCCGCCTGCTGGTCGAGGCCTCGCGCCGCGGTTGTGTGCCCGCGGCCTGTCTTTGTGCAGCGCTCGTCAGTGGTCGCGATTTGCTCATGCGGGTCAATCGGGACGACCGTTCCATGGCCGATGCACGGGAGTTGTTCGAGGGCAGTACCCTCAGCGATTTCCATACCTTGCTGCGGGCTCATCAGTATGCCCGCAATGCTCACTTCTCGCTGGATGGCTGCCGCCGGCATGGCATTCACGCCCAGACCGCGCGTCAGGTGGAGGACACCTTCCAGCAACTGGTCCGCATCGCAGAACGCGAAGGGATGATGCCCCGGGAGCCGGTACCGGCTCCGAATGATGCGGGAGATGAAAACCTGCTCAAGTCGCTTTGCGCGGGATTCGTGGATCAGGTGTGCGTCCGGAAGGATACGGGTTCGTTGGATTGCATGCTCACCGAAGGGCGCACGGGCAGCTTAATGCGCGAGTCGGTGGTGCAGCAGGCGGAGTTGATGGTGGTGGGCAGCATTCGGGAGATCTCTGGCCGCACCGGGGGTGTTCTCACCTTGTTGGGATTGGCCACGTCCGTGAAAACGGAGTGGTTGCGAGAGCTCTTTCCGCAGCATTTCCAATCATCGGTGGAGCATGTCTTCGACCGCCTGCACAAACGGGTCTCACCCGTGCGCCGCATCCGCTTCCTCGATCTGGTGGTGGCCACGGAGCATCAACGGGAATCGGATCCGGAGCAGTCGGGTCGCTGTCTGGCGGAGGCGTTTGCACGTGGAGGATTCGATTTGCCCCAGCTTGATCACGAACTCAAGCAGTTCATCGCCCGGGTGAACCTCATGGCTCGGGCCTTGCCGCACCTAGAATTTCCGGCCTTTGACGGCGCCGCTCTGGTGGGCGCGCTGGATCGAGCCTTTCGTGGTCTGACCTTGGTGAAGCAGGCTCAGTCGGCTCCGCTCAAGGAGGCATTCCGGGCGCACTTGGCCCCTGAGCAAATCGCTTGGCTCGATGAACTCATGCCGGTGCACTGGCCCTGGATTGAGGGGCGCCGGCTCAAGCTCACCTACGTGGAGCCGGACCCGGATGTGGATGCCGATGAAATTTCGGGTCCCGAGGCTCAGGTCAAGTTGACCGAATGCTTCCAGCTCAAGACGCATCCCACGGTTGGTGAAAATGCCATTCCAATCCGGTTGGCGTTGCAAGCCCCAGATGGAAAGCGCTTGGAAGTGGTTTCGGATTTCCCCCGTTGGCGTGAAGTATCCTACCCCAAGCTGCGGGCCCAAATCCGAGCCAAATACCCGGGCTTTGTCTGGCCCTGAGCCGGAACGATGCGATGGGATCGGTCGGGCTGGCTGCGTCTTCTTCCGCAAGAGCTTCGTTGCTCGCTCGTTACGGGCCTTCCATCGGCCCGCGCCTCGCTCTCGCCTCGTCTTGCGAAAGAATCCGCGACGCCATCCCTTTCCTCCCAACTGAATCGTTCCGGCCAGCCGGAACGATGCGATGGGATCGGTCGGGCTGGCTGCGTCTTCTTCCGCAAGAGCTTCGTTGCTCGCTCGATCCGGGTCTCAACCATGGGCCTTCAATCGGCCCGCGCCTCGCTCTCGCCTTGTCTTGCGAAAGAATCCGCGACGCCATCGCTTTCCTCCCAACTGAATCGTTCCGGCTGAGACCCTGTTGGATCGTTCAGGGTGAGTTCCTGGTTCTGCGCTGGGCTCAGACCGTGGCGCGTCGGTGGACCTTGTGGATGGCGGCCTGATCGGTGGGCTTGATGATGATTTCGTCGATGTTCACGTGGGGAGGTCGTGAGGCCATCCAAACGAGCGTTTCGGCGATGTCCTGGGCTACGAGCGGTTCCACCCCCCGGTACACTTGCGCGGATCGTGCCGCATCTCCGCGGAAGCGAACGTCGGAGAATTCCGTCAGGGCCATGCCCGGATCGAGGGAGCCCACGCGAATGCCCGTCCCGTTCAGCTCCAGACGCAGCGCCTGCGTGATGCTGCGCTCGGCGGCCTTGACCCCACAGTAGATGGATCCGCCCTCGTAGGCTTGGTGAGCGGCGATGGAACCGATGTTGAGGATGCTGGCCCCCTGATGGTGCGGGATCAGGGGTAGCACCGCTCGGGTGACCCGGGCCAAGCCCAAAAAATTGGACTGCACCATGGCCTCCCAATCCTCGTCCTTGCCGGCTGCGATTGTATCCAGGCCGTGAGCCCCGCCGGCATTGTTGATGAGCACATCCACCCGGGGCGTAAGCGTTTGCAACCACTGGCAGAAGGCGTTCACCGAAGCGGTGGAGGAAACATCGAGTTCATGGAACTCCGCCCTGGCCCCGGTTTTGCGGCAAATTTCGGTCACCTGCGCCAAGCGGTCCAGGCGGCGGGCCCCCAATGCCAGACGACAGCCGGCGCGGGCAAAGGCCTCGGCGGCAGCGGCTCCGAATCCGCTCGAAGCGCCGGTGATCAATACCCATCGGTTGGTCAACTGCATGGCGTCACCGTAGGCGGTGGGACCGCTGGCCGACAATCCTCCGATCCCAAGTGGATCATCGATCCATGAGGCTTCCAGTCCTTGGGCGAATGGGCCCAGGTAGATCGGTGTTGGGGAATAGCGCCCAAGGGTGCGGATATCGGGGGGATGATGAGCCTGTCCCTCAAAGCGGATACGGACCGATTTCTGAGGTTTTTTCGTACTCCTCGATTGGCATAATCCTTGCAGACGGGTCGTGTTGATTTCAGCCAGCGTGGTTCCAGCAGAAACAAGCTCAGAAACCCTCAGGACGAAGCGCTTCGCGTGAATATTGCCATCCATCCAACCTTCGGAGGCCAGACTTGGTCTGTGGAGTCCGAGGCCCCGGTGGCCCTAGAATCGGTCTCGGATGCGGAAATTGTGCGCGCGGTGCGTGCTGGCGACACCGAGCAGTTCGGTGTGCTGGTTGGGCGCCATCAGACCCGACTCTTCGCCTTGGTTCGTCGTTATTTGCGTCGGGAAGACGATGTCGCCGATTTGGTTCAGGATGTGTTGGTGAAGGCCTTCTCCCGATTGGATTCCTGGAGGGGAGAGGCACCCTTCGAGCATTGGTTGATGCGTTTGGCAACGCGTGCTTGTTTGGATGCGCTCCGCAGTCAGCGTCGACACCGCGAAGAGACCCTGACGGACCTTTCGGCTGAGGAAACCGAGTGGCTCGATCGACATGCCGTTAGTCCCGAACGGAACGATCATCGTTCTGAGGCGGCTAGATCTCTGGTGCGGCGTATCTTTGAGCAACTCAGTCCCGCCCACCGGATGGTTCTGACCCTGCTGGAGTTGGAAGACCGCTCGGTGAAAGAAATCTCCGCGATCACTGGTTGGTCGCAAACGCTGGTCAAGGTTCGGGCCTTCAGGGCTCGTGCCGAAATGAAGCGGGTCTTGGGCCGGTTGCAGACGGATGCTTTCCTGTGAATCCCCACTGATTCCCCGGCTTCCATGCGGCGGTGTCGTGGCTCCGTTTCCGCATCCCCACACGTGTGTTTTCGTCGACAGAGGGTTCTGTGATGCATCGGTGACGTGTCTGGTTTCTCGTGTTGGCGAATGCCGAGAGCCCTTTTAGGGTAACCGGTAACTCCTCTCCAGCGTCCACCCCTGCATTAACGGCGATGAATCGCAACATGCTCTACCAGACCCTGATCCGTGCGGCTCGCACCGAGAAGGTGGAGAACGGGATTCCGTCCGGGTTTGATGCGCGGGTTCTCGAGGCTATCCAGAAAATTGAGCCGGATGAAACGCTGAGCCAGTTGAGACATTCCGCTTCTGTCCTCTGGAAAGCGGCCTTTTCCTGCGCCGGTGTGGCGGCGGTGGTTTGCCTCACAGCGGTGGTTTTCGTGATTCAAGAAGATGGGTCCCAAGAGTATCGGCCTGGCGGGGCGCGTGATTTGGGACCGGTGACCGAAGTGTTCAACGGGGCAGGAGATGAAATTGCCTCGGTGTTGATCGAAGATTTGGAAGCAGGAGATCTCTGGTGAATACCACGCGGATCGTTCTCGCAGCCTTGGTGATCTTCGCGGCTGGGGTGCTCACGGGAACGGTGGGGGCAGGTCTGGCAGGGCGTATCTTGCGCCAGCGTCCCCAATCAGGGGATCTATCCAGCCCTGTCACCGTGCCCGCTGCTGGAGCTTCCAACCGATCCGCCGGCGTGTTGGCCAAGCCCCCAGGAAATGCGCAACTCGAGGCCATGGCCCGTTGGTCTCGAGAGTTGGAGTTGGAGAGCGCTCAGAGAGAGCAGATCGAAGCCATTCTCAAACGAGCCCAAAGCCAATTGCGTGACTTGTGGGTTCCGGTGGCTCCCCAGGCCCGAAGTCATATCGAGACCGCGAGATATGAAATTGAAGGACTCCTGAGCACCGAACAGCGTCGCCGATGGGACGAAGCGCGTCGCCGTCGGGGTGCGGTCAAGCCAGTAGGCGTCGAGCCGCCCGATCGGAACCCGTAGTGCGCCGACATTCTTCCGATGGTGATCGCCACGGGGTAATTCGTCACACAGGGCCCGAGACAGAGCCCGTGCGTCAGAACTATCTGTTACCCGTTGGTATTATGAACTCCGATGGCCAAGAGTCCCGATGGCCTTGCAGGAAGCGTTGTCAGAAATTAGCGTGGTCCATACATGGATTCGTCTGAGTCGTCGTCGTCGGAAGGTGCTGTCGTGCCGCCTGTTTCTAGTTCGGTTCCGCCGGCCATTCCCCCGGTGATTCCCACGTCTGGATCCATACCCGGTGCTCCTCCGCCGCGCCCGCAACCCATCATGACCCATTCGACGGAACGGCCGGAGCGAACCAACCGTGGCGCCTGGAAGTGGATGGCTCTCGGCGTGCCCGCATTTCTGGTGATTTGCTTGGTGGTCTTGGGATTCGTTTTGTTCGCCAAGGTTTTGTTCGCCAAGTCGGATTTGAATTGGACCCACCATCATTCAACTCAATCACCCGGTGCCGCCGAGTTGCACGAGGTCGTGGTGCGTGAGTCCTCTTCCCACGACAAGGTCGCGGTGATCAGCCTTGAAGGCGTCATCAGTGGCCAGGTGCTCTCCGACGTCGGATCTTCGCTGGTGGAATTGGTGGGTGACCAATTGGAGCGGGCGGCTGTGGAAGGGGTTTCCGCCGTCATCCTCAAGGTGGATTCTCCGGGTGGTGAGGTGCTGGCCAGCGATGAGATTTACCGCCTGATTCAGGATTTCCAGGAGGGACATGACATTCCTGTCGTGGCATCCATGGGATCTTTGGCGGCGTCGGGTGGCTATTATGTGAGCGCTCCGTGTCGTTGGATTGTCGCCAATGAGTTGACCATGACTGGCAGCATCGGTGTCATCTTCCACAGCTACAATTACCGCGGCCTGATGGACAAGGTGGGCGTTCGGCCCGAAATCACCAAGAGCGGCAAGCTGAAGGATATGATGAGCGGCGAAAAGCTGCCCGGGGAGGAGCTGCCCGAAGAGCGCGCCATCCTTCAGTCCATGATCGACGAGAGTTTTGCCAAGTTTAAGGACATCATCCGCACGGGCCGCAATCGTGCGGATGAACTCAACCAGAAAGAAGGGGTCACCGACGGCCGAAAACTGGCCCCCAACTGGACCGCGTTCGCTGATGGCCGAATTCTTTCGGGTCAGCAGGCGTTGAATCTCGGCCTGGTCGATGAGTTGGGGAATTTCGAGGTCGCCTTCGATCGGGCCTTGAAGTTGGTGCACTTGGAGGATGCCAAGCTGGTCGCCTATCAGCCGCAATTTCGGTTCCCGGGTTTCCTCTCGCTGCTGGGCCAGGCGCGTTCCGGTTCGGTCAAGGTGGACTTGGGACTGCCGCTCCAATCCAGGCTTCCGGAGGGACGCCTCTATTTCATGTCCCCGCTGCACATGCATTGACCCGTTGGGGTGTCACCGTGGGCTCGACAGCGGGGTGGGGGTGATTTCACGATGCCTCCCACGTTCTATGGCTCAACGTTCACTTCTCATTGGCATTGATTCCGGCACGCAATCCACCAAGGCGTTGGTCGTTGATGCCGTCTCTGGTCGCGTTCTGGGAGAGGGTTCGGCCCCGCACAGTCTCTTGTCCGGGCTCCCGGCCGGAGCCAAGGAACAAGATCCCGCCCAATGGGTTCGAGCCACCACCCGGGCCATTCAGGCGGCCTTGAAATCCGCCAAGGCCAAGGCGGCGGAAGTCGTCGCCATCGGTGTGAGCGGTCAACAGCATGGGTTCGTTCCGCTCGACGCCCAAGACCGGGTGATCCGACCTGCCAAACTCTGGTGCGACACGGTCACGGCTCCGGAGTGTGCCGAGATCACGGCCGCGGTGGGAGGTGCCAAGAAAACCCACCAAGCCTTGGGCAACGCGGTCCTGCCGGGTTTCACGGCGCCCAAGATCCTGTGGCTCAAGCGGCACGAGCCCGAGAACTTCGCCCGTTTGGCGACGGTTCTTTTGCCGCATGATTACCTCAACTTTTGGCTCACGGGCGACAAGTTCATGGAGTACGGCGATGCCTCGGGCACGGCACTCATGGATGTCCGCCGTCGTCGATGGTCTTCCGCGGTGATCCGCGCCATCGATCCTGAATTGGAAGGCAAGTTGCCGGCGCTGTCCTCCAGCGATCGGCCGGCCGGTCGACTGTCGGCCAAGACTGCCAAGGCTTTGGGGTTGAACCCTGGTGTCATTGTCAGCGCCGGCGGCGGCGACAACATGATGGGCGCCATCGGCACGGGAAATACCCGCGAGGGCGTCGTCACGGCGAGCTTCGGTACCAGTGGAACCATCTATGCCTGCGCTGAGAAGCCGGTGGTGGATCCTGCGGGCGAAATCGCCGCCTTCTGCGATTCGACCAACCGGTGGCTGCCGCTCTTGTGCACCATGAATGTCACTGTGGCCACGGAGATGGTTCGATCCGAGGCAGGTCTCGATCATGCCCAATTCGAGAAGATCGCTGCCAAGGCTCCGGCGGGTTCGGATGGCTTGATGCTCCTGCCTTATTTGGAAGGCGAGCGCACCCCGAACATTCCGGACGGGACGGGTGTGTTCTTCGGTGTTCGTCCCAAGACCTTCACTTCATCGCACTACGCCCGGGCGGCCATGGAGGGTGTCACTCTGGGTATGAATTACGGCTTGCGCCGCCTCGCCACGCTGGGCGTCGCTGCCCAGCAGGTTCGGGCCACGGGCGGTGGTGCGAAGTCCAAGCTGTGGCGGCAAATCATGGCCGACGTTTTCAACGCCGAGGTGGTGACCCTGAAGGTCGCCGAAGGGGCAGCCTACGGTGCGGCTCTGCAGGCGCTCTGGTGCTGGCGGCGGGAGAAAGGGGAGAATGTCGGTATTTCCGAAATCACCGACCGCTTTGTTTCGGTCAACGCCAATGAGACCACGACCCCCAAGGCGGCCCATGTGGCGGTCTATGAAGGGCTTCAGCAGTTGCAGGAAGAATTGGCTCGTTCGTTGCGCCCCGCCTTTGCCCAGCACCGCCGCCAGGTGGGTTGACGGCGTTGAAAGCCCAGTAGGGCGACCGCATTGTCTCAGGACTCGCCCATCGATCAACGAAGGGCGGGCTTCTGGATGGACGGCGGGTGGCTTGAATCGTTGGAGCTCAGGAATGGGCTGAGCATCGAGCAGATTTTGGGTGGGGTGATATTTGGGTGATCCTCTGACGTCAGGATGGAACTCAAAAAAATCACCTCACAACTCGGATCGTCCGGTTCAGTGGAAACGGGGTCATCAGAGAGACAAATCGTCCGAAAAACTGCGGGGAGTGATCGGAAGATCGATCGAAATATTGATCGAAAATCGATTGGAAGTCGATGGAAGGAAAAACCTGGTGCACCCGCCAGGAGTTGAACCTGGAACCTGCTGATCCGTAGTCAGCCGCTCTATCCAATTGAGCTACGGGTGCACAAAGGAGCCGCGAAGCTAAGGATGAGGCGGGGCGGGAGCAAGTGTTTTCGGATATTGTTTTTCGGGCGCGGCGCGGCGCCGATCAGGCCGCTTCGATGGTGACGGTGAAGATTCCTTCGTCGGCAAAAACCCAGAGGGCCTTCGAATCGGGCTCGAGCAGCAGTGTCCAGCAGCGAAAGAGCGGGGGCGGGGTATCACCGCGATTGGGCAGGGCCTGGGGCAGGCGATCTCCAGAGGAGGTCCACAAATGGAATCGGGCTTCAGCTGGATGGGTGGGTTCGTTGCCCGTCAGGAAGAGGACCCCATCGAGGCCCGGGTGGTAGACGGCCTTGCGCAGGCCTTTCGGAGTCCACTCCTGAACTCCCAGCAAGGGTCGCCACTGTTGGGTCGCCACATCGAGTTGCCAGAAATCATCGAGCGGGTAGT